>OJBM01000168.1_pt1 | contig 28236 bp, 27 predicted proteins | sample 1591061 | NCBI WGS metagenome assembly OJBM01 (sample SAMN05416872, study PRJEB24817) | seawater metagenome | isolation source: Sea water | place: Canada:Atlantic | collected 2013-11
TACAATATTGCATCAATAACCCTGTAAAATGCTCTTTTGTTGCTCAGTATAACCAAATAGAAATCCAAATCTTCCTCCCTGTACAATCAGTAGCCCCATAAAACTAGGTATGGCTCTGATTCACCTATTGGTAGTTATTAATTGATCAAGTTAGGAAAATTCTAGGCAGAAGGCATGGCAGCAATGGCAACTTCAACTTTTTGGTTCAATCAATAGCATCAGTGTGAATATCAAGCAACTAAATAGAGATAGGGAGCGAATCAATTAAACTCCTATGTCTTCATTCCAGAGCTTAGGGTTTTCTTTTATAAAATTCTCCATCAAGGAAACACATTCTTGATTGTGTATGACTTCTAGTTTAACCCCTCGGCTCATCAGCCACTCCTCTTCCCCCATGAAGGTTTGATTTTCAGCAATAACCACTTTACCAATGCCGTATAAAACAATGGCACCAGAACACATGGCACAGGGGCTTAGTGTGGTGTACAGAACGCTGTTTTTGTACACATCACCTGACAGCCTTCCGGCATTTTCAAGGGCGTCCATTTCACCATGCAAGACACAGCTGCCTTTTTGTATTCTGCGGTTGTGACCCCTCCCTAGTACCTCTCCCTTATGCACCAGTACTGAGCCAATGGGGATCCCTCCTTCTTCTAAACCTTGTTTGGCTTCATCAATGGCCATTTGCATGTACTTATCCATAAAACTACCTATTTAGCCTTCACTTTTTTCATCACCATCATCGGTTAAAGCGTCTACGTCTATGTCGTCCAATTCACTTTCTAGATTGGCCAATGCTTCATCAATGGCGGCCTCTCCATCTGAAATAACTTCAGGCTCTTCTTCAACCGGAGCGGGGGTCTCTTCTTCAAGCTGAGGAATGGCCTCTTCTTCATCATCTCCCAAACTGTCTAACACACTGTCCAGTTCATCAATGGCCGCAGAGGTATCATCGCCCTCTGCCTCTAAGTCAGCCCCTAAATCTAAATCAGGGTCCACGTCAATATCAAAGTTTTCATCAAAGTCAGGGATTTCATCCGTCACACTTTCAGTTTCTTCATCCAATACGCCTTTAATATCCTCTAATGCTTCTTCTTCGTCGTCATCATTAGAGAGGTCTAGTTCATCTAAATCATCTAAATCATTGCCCTTAACTTCAAAATCTTCTTCATCATCGCTGTCACTTAAGTCAAAGTCATCATCAAAATCTTCATCGTCCATACCATCATTTAAGCTAACAGACGGAGCAGGTTCTTCCATGGCGCCACTGGGTTCTTCTAATAAGTCATCATTGCCTTTTTTCTTACTGGCTAAATGCCTATAAATAAAGAAGCCTCCCAACCCTAATCCAAGGGTTAAAAGTGGAATTAAAATATAAATCCAAAATGGAATGGATGCATCTTCCAATGGCTCTATTTCATCAGCCACCTCTTCCATGTCATCTGCCACTTCTTCTGGCTTAGTCTCATCAACTATTTCTTCAGCAGGAGGCTGCTCTGCTTGTTCCTTCATTTTTTCAGCTAAGTCCGGCACCATTTCTGCGGCTTCAGGCACAACTTCTTCAGGTGCAGGGGCTTCCAATTCAGCTATTTGAGCTTCAGTAAGCTCCTCTTTTACAAAGTACTCATGGCTAAAGTCTTCTGGCACAGGGAAGGTTAGTTTAATGCCGTCTGGCTTAATTCTAAATTCTTGATCTTCCGCGAAACGCCCTTTCACGTTCAAAGCCACTTCATACACGCCAGGGCCTTTATTTTGTTCAATGATGGTTTCCCATACCCCTTCTTCAATCCAAGGAACCGCTTGAATGATAGAGTGTTGGTCAGGGCCTTTTAACTTACCAATTACTCGAGTTTTAGAGACTTCAATATCAGGCACCTGTGGTATCACTCTTACGGCATAAGCCATTTGGTCGTTAACCAGACGCTTACGAATTTCAAACCCAATGGGCTGGCGCACTTGAATGTAGGCTTTTCGCATGCGTTGAAAAGTCTTGCCATCCACTGTGACTTGCAGCTCATATTGCCCTTCTTTGCTTAGGCGCTTAATGCTTTCATGGTAACGTCCATCGGTTGGAATATTTTCAGGGTCACTGATTTTTTTAACTCCACTGCGCCCTGACTCAGCTGTCATTTTCATTTCAATGGACATCAAACGAAGGAAGTCAGGATTAGTGAGTACTTTCCCTTCTTCGTGAAGATACACCTCAAAGTCCACTTGCTGCCCTGGAAATAAGGTGGTGGGCAAATTTACAATTTCCATCTTCAAGTCGCTGACCACAGTTACTCTGTTATCAGGGTCTAACTGTGCATTAATTTTCCACGTCCCCCCTTGCGGGTTTTTAATGGTGACTAAATCGTAAACTGATTCACTAAACCAACGAGCATTCTCATTACTTTTAATCTGGCTAATTACTTTCCCTTCAGGGCTCACCAGTTGCGACGGTGGGGAATCCTTTTTTCGAAAAATAAGCGCCGTAAATTCCTCAATACTTTCGTCTATTTCAAATGTATTATCTTGCGATAGCGGTACTTGCTCTGCCGCTTGTGGGGCGGCTTTTTCAAACGCTTTAAGAAACGCTTTCACCAATTGCTCTGAGCTATTAACGACCTCATTCATGCCAGAAGTATCAAGAGACAATCGTTCAAGCAGTACTTTATCGGCGTTATCCGAAAGAGCTATTGTGTGAATCTTCACACCTAATTCTTGGTACTTTTTTAATATATCGTTAATGATGCGACGACGTTCCGCTTCGTTTTTTTGAGCCTGCTCAGGATCACTTTCTTTGGCAATATCGACCAAGCCATCTGTGAGTAAAATCACATGTTGTTCAAACTCAGAATCACTTTCAAACTTCCAAGTGGCTTTTTCCATGGCCTCACCAATATTAGTGCGCAGCCCATGGCTATTAATGGTTTTGGCCTTTTGCTTGGCACTCTCTCGCCAAGCTTCGTTCACTTCTTTGGGTGGGATTAACATATTAACCCATTGCCCAAATGTCCAAACGCCCGCTTGGGCCCCTTCTGGTAATAATTCAATAATTAAATTAACGGCTGGAACCCGCAGATTCTCTGGATCGTTTTGGCGCATGGACCCGGAAATATCAACAATCACACGAACATCTGAGGCTTTTGTGGTGGGAACAATTAGGCTTTTAGGTGCAGGCTCTGGGGATGTGGCCGTCTGATCGTCATCTGCGCTCCATACAAAGGCATGCAGCAACATGCCCAACAGCACACCGACAATTTGCAAAGGGTTTGCGTTGCGAAACTTCATTGTCGGCCTCTACTTCCTTGTTTAATAAGTGCCGTTTGTTAGCACTTAAACCATAATGGCAAACCTTCAACTTTAATCGGCTTTACCACTTATCACTACATTTGGCTTTCTAATACTCGGCGCCCTTTTTCAGTAATGTGCCAACGAACGCCATTTTTACCACTCACTTTACCCGCCATACTGCGAGTCACTAAAACGCCTAATGTTTGCAGCATGGTAGATTCATCATTATTAGATTCACGACATAAACCAGGCAAAGAACGGAAAATATAGCGCCCTGTGGCAAGCATTTTTAATGCTCTGGAACTGGTAACATCCAACTCCTCTTCTAGCTGCATCACTTCAGGCTCATCTTCTGGTTCTAGCTCTTGTTCAGTTTCTGTATCAATTAGCGGTAATAATTCATTTTTTATCACCCTTAAATCATGGTGCACCGAGTCAGATTGCTCCTGAGCGTGACGGGCAGCGTCCAGTATTCGGTCTGACATATTGGTAATGAAAAATCGGCTGGCAATGGCTGATATAAGGCAAAAACCAGTAAAAATAAGTAGCCGTGAAGGATCCCCCTGAGTCTCTAGAATCAGTTCGCTATTTACTAAATCAAGAATGACCGGCACTAAAAAGGCCGCTCCAATCCCCACCACCAAACACCGCGGTAAACTCGTGGCGTCTGGATCGTTCTCACCATACATATAGTAATTGACCAAACCACCAAAAATGCCCGCGAGCAGCATGACGGTGGCTAGAATAAAGATATGATTAGCCATTTTAAAACCTCTTATCCATTAGAATTGACTAAAAAAAGTCCTCTAATATTCCCTTATGCAATTTTGAAAAAGACGGCTACCGCCTAACGCACGCCCTTTTCAGCCTGTTTTAATCTCTGATAAATAGAATCCCCACTAGTTATAAAACTAGACCCATTTTGAAATAGCGCAAAAAAACGTTGCAATACAACACCTTAAGTAGACATTTAAGGCCATTAAATGAATTAGGACGCCATATCCCTTTAGCTAATCAAAGAAAATGCCTGATATAATGCACCGCTAAAAAGGAGTCCTCATGGATTTAAATGCCCTATCTCATTGGCAACAGTTATCTTTTTGTGCGGCTCTATGCGAACGCAGTTTTCCTAATTTTCAGTTGTTTTGTGAAATGGAAGGGCAAGAGGAAGAATATAAGCAAGCTCGTAAAATATTAAATAAAGCTTGGGAGTATCTGCGCGGACAGTTAAGCAGCCTTAAGAATATTGAAAAACAACTTGAGCCTCTTAATGAACTCATTCCTGAACCTGGCAACTATGAGCACTTTGGGGCCTACCCAGCCATGGATACCATGATTGCTTTGCAAAGTTGCATTCAAGGCATATTAGACGACAGCATTCACGATGCTTGTGCTCTACAAACCATGACCCATGAACGTTTGGAAGAAGTACTTGAATTACAAGGGCAAACCAAACAAGACAGCGAGTTATGGGCGCGCCAATTAAACTTTGAACAAGAAGCCCTAGACATTATTGAAGCGAAAATTAGCCATGCTGAGGCCATAAAGCAACTCATTCCGTTGAGCCATGATCAGGGTGTTAGCCAGCTGGGAATTTGCCTGAATGATTAAACACAAAGCGAGGCTTTATTGCTTAGTAAGCCTATTGTTATTTTCATTCTGTCACTCACTTTACGCTGCTAAAGAACATAACCACAGTGCTTCACACAGCGATGATTTATTGTTTTTATTAGGTGAGAAATTGGCCATAAAAAAGCTCCAAGCCCAGTTCAACCAGGAGTTATCAATTGAACAAAAAACGGACAATCTTAAAGAACAAAAACAGCGTCTAAACGATGCATTGCCCGTGCTAAATGAATATATGTCTAGAGCTGAGTCGCGCTACCCCAACATGCAAATGTACCATGACAGCCTAAAAAGCAGAGGCGTCATTTTAAGTGACTTTAGCCGCTTAATTAATGGCTATTTTCAAGGAATTACAACTCAGTCCCCCACACTGAGTCTCGCCAAATAAGTCATCGCTATTAACTGCCTAGATTGATGATCAAGATCAATTCAGGCACCGCTCATCCCCTTCATAATTCGCGCCTTTTCTGAATACCACCCCTAGGCGCGTTGAATTATGGCCATTGAATTATTAAGCCCTGCCGGCACCCTCAAAAACATGCAGTATGCCTTTGCCTATGGTGCCGATGCCGTCTATGCAGGCCAGCCCAGATACAGCCTACGAGTGCGTAATAATGAATTTGATATAGAACACCTTGCCATGGGCATCAGCCAAGCCCATGCCTTAAATAAAAAATTCTATGTGGCCAGCAATATTGCCCCACACAATAAAAAAATTAACAGCTACATGCGTGATATTGAGCCTGTGATTAACATGAAACCCGACGCGCTCATTATGTCTGACCCGGGCTTGATCATGATGGTGCGTGAAAAGTGGCCAGATATGCCCATTCATCTTAGCGTACAAGCCAATGTGGTCAATTATGCTGCGGTTAAGTTTTGGCAAACTCAGGGGATAGAGCGCATTATTTTGTCCCGCGAGCTATCGCTTGACGAAATTGAAGAAATTCGCATGCAAGTGCCTGACATGGAGCTAGAAGTGTTTGTTCATGGCGCATTGTGCATTGCCTATTCTGGTCGTTGCTTGTTGTCTGGTTACATCAATAAGCGCGATCCTAATCAAGGTACTTGTACCAATGCTTGTCGGTGGAAATACGACAGCCACAGCGCTAAAGAGACCGTATCAGGTGATATTATCCCTCTCAATGCCCCAGAAACCTGGTCACCTAAAGTTCAAGAGCCCACATTAGGCTTAGGTAAGCCCAGTGATGAGATCTTTTTATTGCAGGAAGAAAACCGCCCAGATGAATTTATGCCCGCCTTTGAGGACGAGCATGGCACTTACATCATGAACAGCAAAGACTTACGGGCCATTCAGCATGTTAAGCGTTTAGTGGACATGGGGGTCCATTCACTAAAAATTGAAGGTCGCACTAAAAGCCATTATTACGTGGCCCGCACGGCACAAACCTACCGCCAAGCCATAGATGATGCGGTAGCAGGTAAAAGCTTTGATATGGGCTTAATGAACACCCTAGAGAACCTATCCAACCGAGGTTACACGGAAGGATTTTATCGACGCCACGTTCACGACGAGTATCAAAATTACCAAAGAGGCACGTCAGAAAGCACTCAACAACAAATTGTTGGGGAGGTGATCCAAGAGATTCACCCTGATTACTTAACGATTAATGTTAAAAATAAATTTCATGAGGGTGACTCTTTAGAGCTAATGACGCCCCAGGGTAATCAAAGCTTTATTTTGAAGGGCATGCTCGATACCAAGCAGGAGCCTAGAGCACTAGCACAAGGCTCTGGGGTTAAAGTGCTCATTCCTAAGCCAGAGCATTTTGTATTTAGCAATAAAATCATGCTGATGCGCAATTTTACTTAAGCGTAAAGGTAAGCTTATTTTTAAGCACTGACCCCACGTCCCTGACAGTCACCTAGAGTCTGCTATCTTTAATATAAGAGCCTAAATGGGCTTTTATATTTTTTCATGGAAGACGTCATGCCTCGTTATTTATTGTGTCTAATTCTATTACTCCCCAGCATAAGCCTTGGAAACCCAGAGCAATTGGTACGCGATACTCTGGGGCAACTGTCTACCCAGTTATCAATGATTGATAATGATTCAATGGAAGCCATACAAAAGGTCATAGAGAATTACCTAAAACCCAAATTAGACATGGAGCGCATCAGCAAGGTGGTTTTAGGCAACCATTGGAAGCGGGCCAGCCTCAAACAAAAAAAGACCTTCATGGCGTGCTTTAGCCGCCAGCTGACCCATAACCAAGCTGAATCTTTTCAAAAGTGGCATTCTGGCGAATGGAAAGTTATCTCCACCACCTACAACGACAGCGGATCAAAAGTGGCGGTCAATTTAGAATTGAACAATTTAGCCACGAACATGGAAGTGGTGTTGCGTTTATATAAAAGTAAAAACAACTGGCTTATTTATGATGCCGCTCTTAATGGCATTAGTTTATTAAAACAATTTAGAGATGATTACGCCCTAAAGGTAGAACGCCAAGGGCTTGGAAAAACCTTAGCTCGCTTATGCCAACTACACCCTTTGGTGGTTAAAACATTACACATGGCTGCCAATGAGTGGCCCCCTTATATTAGCCGCTCACTTCCTGGCCAGGGCTTGGCAGTAGAGTTAATCAGTCGAGTACTGAAGCAGGCTGGCTACGAAGTCAATATGAGCTTTACCCCTTGGCAAAAAGTGGGCGATGGCATGCAAAGTGGGCAATTTGATATAAGTGTAGCCGCCTGGAAAAATGCCAATAGGCAAAAGTCGCTATTATTTAGTGACCCTTATTTTCACAATCAGTTAGTCGTCATCAGCACTGACGAAGCCGTAGATACCCTAAGTACCTTTCAGCAACGCCTTACGCAGAACAAGCAAATTGTCGGGCTGATGGAGGATTATGCCTATGGTGAGCTAATCCCAAAACATGTGCGTACGCAATACCACCGACACTACAGTACCTTACTAAGAAATTTAGCCACTAAAGAACTGGATATGGCATTGTCTGATTTAAATGTGGCGCAGTTTTATTTGAATAATCATGCCAACCTACAATCTAAACTAAAAATATCCAAGCAAGCTATTCAAAGCAGGAGCCTGCACATCACCATGTTAAAAAATCACCCTGTAGGGCTTCAAGTAATTAAAGATTTTAATCAAGCCTTAAAAGCCTTTAAGAAAACAAAGGCCTATAAAACATTGCATGCAAAATACAAGCTCAACCCAAAAAGAAACTAATACTTTGATTAAAATTGCAGGCTAATTCACAAAGAGATGGCTGGCTGTTATAACAATTAATTACAAGGCTTACTTTTTTTTGCTTCCCTATGTAATCAAACTAGCTTTAAAGGTATGACTAGATTCCCCCGAAACTACGTAAAAAAACAATTCACCATAGCGGTATTTTGTGGCCTGCTATTTTCTTCATTTGCAAGCTCCGCTGTGCAAGTTATACCCCGGGGTTATAACGACTCCACAGGAAATACCGGCAGTGATAAAACCCTGTCAGAACAACAATTAAGGTCTAACTTCAAAAAGGCCGTAAAAACCTATCGAAGTGAATTACGGGCATACTGGCCAGATGCAGAAGTAAGCAGCAAGACCCGTTTAGTGTTTTATTCTGAAAACCTTCAACAAAAACAAGTGATAGATTTTAAATCAAATGAAATTCAAGTGACCACGCCAAGCATTTACCAAGGTAAGACCCTTAATTATCGGGAAATGCAAAGCCACCTAAAACTAACTATTAAAAAACTGCTAACTATGAACTTGCAAGCAGCCGTTAGCCAAGACCCTATCAATGCCACTATGGAGCAGTTATCTGGGATTCGCTATGCCCAAGATCTAGGCGCCATGGGTAAAGATCTCATACTTGGAGAATTATTCAGAGACGAAAGGCCCTCCATCAAAGCAGTAGAGAGAATGGCCGCCAAACTGAGTAAGGCAGCCTATATTCGCTACCCTGCAGTGGCGTCGTTAAACTGGGCTTTTACATCAAATAAACGCACTAGTTATATTATTTCCTTACCCGACGGCCGAACTCGCACCAAAGCCACAAGGTATAAATCTTTTATATACGACTATGCGCAAAAATATAGCCTGCCTCCATCTTTGGTATTTGCCATTATTCATGCAGAAAGTCATTTTAACCCATTGGCCCGTTCACAAGCCCCCGCTTTTGGATTAATGCAAATCATGCCCCATACAGCAGGGCTGGATGCTTCTCACTTAATTTATAAAAAACAAAAAGTGCTATCCCCCAGCTACCTTTATAACCCTAAAAAGAATGTACAAGTGGGAGCTGCCTATTTTCATATTTTGTATTACCGTTATTTGAAAGGCGTTACGGATTCTAAAGCTAGATTATACTGCGCGATTGCCGCCTACAACGCAGGCACTACCAGCGTGATGAAAGCACTCACAGGCAGAAATAGCATTAATAAAGCAGTACCAAGCATAAATAACATGTCAGCCAATGATGTCTTACGAAAACTACTTAGGCACATGCCTAGTTCAGAGACTCGAAATTACTTACAGAAAGTCTTAAACTTGCAGAAAACATATGCGCAACTTTAATTATTTTAGTAGTTTAATGTTAGGCTCTATCTTTTGCGTGAGCTGTACAGATACCCAACAAACTGGTTTTTTTAATAACACCAGTGTGAATCAGCATAACCAAGTTGAGTTTCAACCTATTCATCAATTGGAATTAACCATTTCTGACCTACATAAGGAGATTGATGAATCGGGATTTTCACCCATATTAAAAAGTCACTTTCAATTAAAAAACTTACAGCACAGTCAATGGCCCCAAGCTTGGGTAGTCTTTAGCATTAATGTGTTTATAAAAGATTTAGAGATTTTAAGCGTGACACAATCTAAAGCACTTCAAAACAATCTTCTGCAAGTGTCTTTTGAACAACCCTTGCCAAGCTTTGGCATTAACAACGATCAGCTCACCATTCGTGTTACCCCCATTGCTTGGATGCCGACCTTTCCTTTGCATTTTTTAGATAGCCCGCCTTCCGGCTCACCAAACTCAAGTTCGCCATTAAAACCAGCCGATAAGACCATGCCCTCTTTAAGCATCAACTATTAGTATTTTAATAAAAACACTCATCTGACTCGAGTCAACTGGCTTGGCATAAAATGCTAACTAAGCCTTACTGAACCGCCATAGATTCAAATTTTAGGAGTGTTACACTCAAGATAAATAACAATATTAATGAGCCATATATGTCCGCACAAAATACTCCTCTGGTGCAAGCTATTCAACAACGTCGCTCTGTTCGAGGCTTCACACAGGAGCCTGTACCCAGCGAGATCATTAATGAAATTTTAACATTAGCGCAGCAAAGCCCTTCAAACTGCAATGTTCAGCCTTGGAAGGTACTCATGGCCAGTGGCGAGTCATGTAATGAATTGAGAAATACATTAAAACAGGCATTTGTCTCAGGCACCCCTATGAATCCAGACTTTTCCGCTTTGCCTAAGTTTGAAGGTGCCATGCGGGATCGCCAAATGGACTGCGCTTTTGCGCTTTATGGTGCAATGGGAATTGAAAGAAGTGACAAACCTGGGCGCCTACAAGCCACAGCTCGAAATTACGAATTTTTTGATGCACCCCACGTATTATTTATTACTATGCAACGGGATTTCAGTCCATCTATTGCTGTTGACGTGGGCATGTATGCTCAAACCCTCATGTTATTAATGAGCGCCTATGGTATTGGTAGCTGTGCGCAAGCCAGCACGGCTTATTACCCCGACATTGTTCGTGACTTTTTTAATGAGCCACAAGAGAGTGGAATATTATTCGGCATTAGCTTTGGTTATGAAGATAAAACCGTAGCAGCTAATAAAGCCAGTACTCAGCGAGCAGATATTAGCGAAGTGGTTAAAATTAAATCTTAATAGGCTTTTTTTGAATGGAGACGTGAGATTTTAAATAGGGTCGCTCTCAACTGTGACTCTATTTATAATTTTCTTTAAGAGATGCCTTTGGGCAGTTGTTTGCTTCCTTTTACTTTTATCCAACTCACCAATAGCTCCCCTAACAATGCTTTCTTATAGGGCTTAGCAAGAAAATCATTCATACCTACTTTCAAACACTGATTTTTGACATCGTAAAAGGCATTAGCGGTTAACGCGATAATGGGGGTGTCCTGATTCAGCCCTTCTTCTTTACGAATTGCCCGAGTGGCTTCATACCCATCCATATTAGGCATTTGCAAATCCATAAAAATTAATTCATAAGAATTTTGCTTACATAATTTTAAAGCCTGAACCCCATCAACAGCCAAGTCACATCTCAATCCAAATGACGTTAACATTTTAATGGCGACCTTTTGATTAACTTCATTATCTTCTACTAATAAAATGGCAACGTTAAATTGCTCTGTATCCAGAGCAATACTGTCATTTTTACTATCCACTTCATGATGAGCAATACAATCCCAAACAAATTGACAAATAAAACGAGAACCTTGATTAAATGTACTCTGTACCATTAATTGACCATTCATTTTTTCTACCAACTGCTTTGAAATGGCCAAGCCTAACCCGGTACCACCATATTGCCGAGAAATAGACGCATCTTCTTGTTGAAACGCATCAAAAATTCGCTCTATATTATCTTCACTGATGCCTTTGCCTGAGTCACTCACCACAATATTTATTTTGACTTTATCGTTTATTAACTCAACTATCTCAACCGATAAACTCACATAACCTTTCTGCGTAAACTTTACGGCGTTACCCAGTAAATTCATTAAGATTTGCCCTAGTCGAGTTTCATCCGCATTCACACTTAAGTGCTCTAATGCGTCGAAATCCATATCAAAACTCAAATCTTTCGCATTGGCGATGGCTTTAAATCCATCTGAAATTCTTTGTAAAGAAGCATGTAGATCAAAGTATTTATTTTCTAATTCAATATTACCCTGCTCTATTTTTGAGAAGTCTAAAATATCATTAATCAATCCTAACAGGTGATCACCTGAAGAAAGCGCTATCTCTACGTATTCTTCTTGCTCTTTACTTAAAGTCGTTGATTGCATCAGTTGAAGCATTCCCAGTACGCCATTCATGGGTGTGCGCAATTCATGGGTCATAACAGCTAAAAATTCGCTTTTGGCTTTATTAGCTGCTTCCGATGCTTCACGTGCACTGATTAAACTATCAACATAATGCTGCTGAACTTGCTCAGACTGCTTTAATGCCCCTGCTAGCATATTTACGCCTATTTGCAGTTGCTTAACTTCACCACTGGCGGTTTCATCGGTGCGCACGCTGTAATCGCCCTGCGCCATCCGGTCTACCGTGCTGGAGAGGCGTGTAATGGGATTTGCCAAACGCGCTGCACTTAGCCAGGCAATAAGTGCAGAGATCAGCATAGCAACAGCAGCAATTAAAAAAGCATGCAGTAATATTTCATTTTGCCTATGCTCCATATAGCTTTCGGAAAGCCCTACCCGAACCTGCCCCAACACTTTTTCTTGGCTGTCTTTTGCAAACCACTCTTCATCATCGGTTAATACATCGTATTGAATAATATCCGCCTGATACCAGCGCAGTAATCCCCGCATGCTAGGGTCGGGCTCCATTAGAGGGTTTTCATCACTCTGGCTATAAAGTAGCCCCCCTGCAATATCTTCTATCTCAATGAACTGAACGTCTTTATCTTCAAGTAACACACGAGTAAGAGGGGAAATAATGGATGGGTTTCCCGTTAGCACAAAGTAATCTGAAGTAGAGGCTAACTGAACAGCGATAAGCTGCCCTTTGTTATCAAGCTCCTGTTGAACATCTTGAATTCGTGCACTGATGAAATAGCCGCCAAGAATAATAGATAACACCAAAGCAGGACCTAAGCCCAGTAACAGTGTTCGACTATATAAACCCCAACCATTTTTAAAGTTCATTTCAGCAACCCTTTAACGGCTTTCGCCACTTGGTCACTGTCCTGAACCACTATATTTAAAGAGCGGGCAACCTGCGCATTAATACTGACATTAAAGTAAGGGTTTTGAATATTGGCAGGCCAATCTTTTATGTCTTTTAATAAATCAGTGCAGATTTTTAATGTTTCCGGCATCCCAGAGTAAGTGCTGGCGACCGCACCCGCTCTAACATAACCTTTATCAGGCCCGATTAACGGCCTACCAGCACGATATAGCCGCATCAGTATGCTGCGTATATTGGTTGCATTGTATATGGCACTGTCTTTAAGGCCCAATACGAGGTCGGAGTCTTTAAGGGTTTTCAACGCGCCTCTTTTCCAATTAAGAGGGTCTGATAGCTCACTGGCTAATAGCTTTAGATTTAATTTTTCGGCCAGAATTTTTAACTCAGCTATTTGCTCTTTACCCTGAGCTGAGAAAAATACCGCCACCTGTTTTACTTGAGGGTTCAGTACTTTTATCAAGGCCAATTGGCGATCTAAAGTAGGAGTATTATCAAGAGTAGAGAAGTGTCGATTAGGGTTTTTAGACCTTAATTTTTTTACAGATGCTTGGGTAATAAAAAGAGAAAGGATAGGCTGCGTATGATTAGGCCATTCAAGTAATTTAGCGAGGGCTTTTGGTCCTATCGTAAACCATGCATCTATTAGCAAAGTATCAGACAACAAGTCTGGGGTGATTAAGCGGATATCATGTTGAGGAGAAAACTTTTTAAGGTGCGCTTGAAAGGAAAGGGCTTGATCACTTTTACTGTCCACCAACAAACCTACCGTTGCCCCCCAAGAAAACGCAGGACAAAGTATCAGGACAACAATAAGTCCTCTGATGAGTTGAATATATCCTGAGCTTCCCATGCTCTAACGTTATTTTTCCCTGTCTAAATTGTCAGCTAATTGATCTTTAAGCATAGTCGAACATTATGCCCAAACCTTCCCTATTATGCTTGCTCTAGCTTGGCCGTTTTTTTGGGCATAAACTTACCGTCAAGGTAACTCAATATATCTTGAGATTCATATAGCCAGCGACTGCCCTTAGCGGTCTCTATCCTTAAGCAAGGCACCTGTGCACGCCCACCACCAGCCAGTAATTCTTTTTGATAAGCGTTGCAACGTTTTAGGTTTTTTACGCCAACGCTGATATTTAACTGCTTTAAATGTCTATGAACCTTAGCACTGTAAGGACAAGAGGATAAAGTATAGAGGGTCAGCCCACTTGCAATCCGGTCTACCCTCTTCTGATCGGCGCTATTTCGCTTAACAGGGGCAACAATAATGGTCGGCAGCAAAGCCAGTATTTCTCGAAACCAAGGCATAACAACGGCTAGATTGAAAGTTTGGCGCTATTCTACTGAGGCACTTACAAATTACCAGTACATTTCACACTTTTAAAGTGGCGAACGCGTCTTGAGTGGGTACTACGAAGGTGATAAAAGTGACAGGAAACGTTCAAAATAAGAAGTTTGTCAGGGCTACACCTGCGACAACTGACATAACGGCACAATATAAAAAGATCCAACGCAGCATGATGCATTTACGACAGGGCTTACTGTTTGCCATACTGATCCTCCAATATCTGAATGATCAGTATAGCAGGTGATTGACATCACCATTAAGCACCCAGAAGGTACATAGAGGAATGGGCACTTATCGCGCCCTTTGGCACTTGCCAGCTTATTTAATGACTTTATTGCGGGAGAAGCTCGGTAAGCTGCTCCAGTTCTGCCAATGCATCCATACCGCGAAGGCCTTACCAACAATATTCTTATCTGGCACAAATCCCCAGAAACGGCTGTCTCCGCTATTATCCCTGTTATCTCCCATCATAAAATAATGCCCCATAGGAACGGTCCATTCTCCATCACCACGGCTAGGGCTGTTGTTATATTGTTGGATCGGGTAATCATTTTCTTGGTAAACGGTGATTTTAGGGGCATTCTTTGGAATCTCATCCAACACCACCTCCTCTACAAACTCACCATTTATATATAAGCGTTTATTGGCGTATTTAATGTGGTCACCGGGTAAACCAATGACACGCTTAATGAAGTATCTTGGGTCATGAGGTGGAATAAAAACCATTACATCACCGCGCGCAGGATCATCTACTTCAATCACCTTAGTGCCCAAAACAGGTAAACGGAAACCATAAGCAAACTTATTCACCAATATAAAGTCACCGTTAATTAACGTGGGCTCCATTGAAGCTGACGGAATTTGAAAAGGCTCCACTAAGAAAGAACGCAGAACCAACACAAGCGCCAGCACTGGAAAGAAGCCCTTACTGTTCTCGATAATCCAAGGCTCTTGCTGTGCCTTTTCAATCATGTCTTCAGAAGCATCCGCCCCCAAGGCTTCAGCCGTCACTAATCGACGCTTTGAAAAATACACTTTATCGGCCAGCGCTATTAGGCCCGTCACAAAGACCGCAATCACTAAAATCAGAGGAAAATCTATATCCATGAAATGCTCAGTTTATTATATTTGAATAAAAAAGAGGGCCATTCTAGCAAGCCTTTAAGAAAACTCACATTCCCTTTTTGCTTTAAGTCACAACCTTATGCAGTAAGGAAAGCTGCCTACCTACGCCATCAAAGCTTTAGACCTCGAATCGCTTGTGCTAACTCAACCGCATAAGAGTCCGTCATGCCAGAGATATAATCAACCACCCGCAAATAAGCTTGGTATTTAGGCCAATCGGGTTTAGGAGCGTGACGCCCTATTAATTCTAAAATCCGAAGCGATTTATAACTCACCGCATCACCGGATAGTACTTCATCCACCGCAGTTAAAAATGTCACTAGCAAACTCCCTAGGGTTGTATAGGCACCTATTTCAATAAGGGCTTTCTTAGGGTCTTTAAATATTTTATGTTTAGCAATGGCTTTGGCGCTGGCAATGCAATTTGCAACTTTAGGGCTCGACAGCGATATTAAATCTGCTGTTAATTTCCCCTGTAAAATGTCTGACTCATGCCGCACAAACACATTAGCCACTTCATTCACCATTAAATCGATGGCTTTTCCACGTAAAATTGCCAAGCGACGCCTAGCAGGGTCCCCTTCATCAGTATCAAGATAAGACCGTGGAACATCGCCGCCAATCAAATCCATTAGCAAGCTTTCGACCTCTTGATACTCCAAAAGGTTCATTTCAACGCCATCTTCAAGATCTATTATGGCGTAGCAAATATCATCGGCAGCTTCCATCAGATACACCAGTGGATGCCGACAATAACGATCCTCCCCTTTTGGGATTAAACCAAGCTCCTCTGAAATTTGGTGAAGTAGTGGTAAATCAGATTGATAAACTCCAAATTTCTCTCCTTTTCTAGGGTCCTGATAACCACTGTGCCAGGGGTATTTCAAAAAAGCCCCAAGCGTAGCAAACGTTAAGCGCATGCCCCCATCAAATCGATGGCATTCTAGCTGAGTCAGCACTCTTAAGCCCTGAGCATTGCCTTCAAAAGTCTGAAAATCCCTAATTTGCTCAATGCTTAATCCTTGTAAAAAAGCTTTGTTTTTATTGTCACGAAACCAATGGCGAATGGCATCCTCGCCAGTATGACCAAATGGAGGATTACCAATATCGTGTGCTAAACAAGCAGCCTGCACAATGGCCCCTAAATCAGCAGGGCTCACATGATTTGGCAATCTTTCAGCCAGCATTTCCCCCACTTGAGCCCCCAAACTTCTCCCAACACAGCTCACTTCGAGACTATGGGTTAAGCGACTATGGATATGATCATTATCCCTTAATGGGTGAACCTGAGTTTTACGCTCAAGCCGTCGAAAACTACTCGAAAAAATAATCCTGTCATGATCTTTATGAAAGGGGGTTCGCATACAGGTAAATTCACTTTCGCTAGGCAACCCAAACCGTTTTGCACTTAATAATCTATGCCAATCCATTAACATCTTTATATCCCTACCTATTTAAACGGAACTCATGGGCCGTATATGTACCAAGCCAGCGACATTCTGAGGCATAAAACCGCAATTCCTCCATGGCCCTATCCATAGCATCTGACTGAATATGGTCATTAATATCAATGTGAAATTGACTGCTATTTAACGTTTTACCGTCCATGTAACTTTCTATTTTTATCAGGTTTAATCCATTGGTAGCAAAACCGCCCAGCGCCTTATATAAAGCAGCAGGGATATTTCGAACTTTAAAGAGTATTGAGGTGATGTATTGCTGGCCTTGCAGCATTTCTGGGGGCTCAGCCGCCTTCATCAAACAAATAAAACGCGTGGTATTGCCAGTTACATCTTCATAATGACGCTGAAGTATCTCTAAGCCATACAGACTTGCCGCTAATTCAGAGGCAATGGCTGCCCCTGACAAATCATGAGCTTCAAGCAGTAACTTGGCTGCACCTGCGGTATCAAATTCAGCTTTTGGTGAAAGGTTTTGACTTAGTATACGGTCATGGCACTGTGCCAAAGCTTGTGGGTGGGACATTACCCATGTGGGCTTAGCCTCAGGCAATGCCATTAAACAATGATTCACTGGCTGAAAGTGCTCTGCCACAATATGCAGTGCGGTTTTGGGGATTTGCCTGTAAATCTCTTCCACTCGACCGGCCGTGGAGTTTTCAACGGGAATCATCGCCCATTTGGCCTTCCCTTCTTCTACAGCCTTAATGGCCATGACAAAACTATCATAAGCAATTGGCTTAGCGTTTGGCTGCAACTGCGTGCAGGCTAGATGGCTGTACGCCCCTAACTGCCCTTGAAATGCAATACTCTCCATTTACCAACTCTTTCCTCATTTACGGTACGTTCAAAATATTTTTGACAGTCTTGGCTGCACATTAGATTAGTTAGCAAGCTTATCTATACTCAATTTAGACCTGAGATATAAGCCTAATGCTAAAAAAAATTGCCGTAGATAAGCTCAAGCCCGGTATGTACGTTGCTAAAATAGCCGTTCAAGGTATTAGCCTACACGAACACGAACGCGAAGGGCGCATTAAAGACCAGAAAACTATCAAAGCCCTGTCCCAACGGGGCGTTAAAGAGCTGTATATCGATACCGAGCAAGGCATCGACAGCCCAGATGCCATACCTATGGAGCAAAGCGAAAAGCTACTGGACAGCCAAATAAAAGAGATCGCTGATATTGGTCAATCACAAGACCAAAATGTAGAGTTTGAACAAGAATTTGAAAAAGCCAGCAAGATCCACACTGAAGCCTTGGGCATGGTAGGCCATGCTCTTGAAGCGGCAAAAATGGGAGAAATGATTGAACTTGAAGGTTTCGAAAACATGGCTGAAAATTTCATGGATTCGGTCAAACGCAATCAAAATGCATTAGCCTGCCTATCTAGAATCAGAGATAAAGACAGTTATTTGATGGAACATAGCGTGAATGTGGCTGTTTTAATGTCTGTTCTGGGCAAGCACTTAAAATTAGACCGCACCTATTTACATCATTGTGTCACTGGCGCGCTGTTGCATGACATTGGAAAAGTATTAATTCCCGATAAAATCCTGCATAAGCCAGGTAAGCTCACACCCGATGAGTTCAACATAATGAAGCGCCACTCTTTATATAGCCGTAAAATTCTTGAGAAAAATCATGGCTTTCCACAAGCAGCCATCAATGTAGCTGGACAACATCATGAAAGGCTAGATGGAAGAGGTTACCCTGAAGGCTTAAAAGGCGACAACGTTAGCCAAGAAGCTCGCATGGCCTCAGTTGTCGATATTTACGATGCGATAACCGCAGATCGGGTCTATCACAAGGGGCTACCACCCTCCACAGCATTAAAGCGTATGCTTGAATGGTGCGGCCCTCATTTAGACACTCAATATGTTCATGCCTTCATAAAGGCTATTGGTGTTTATCCTGTGGGGTCATTAGTTGAACTTGAAAGTGGCCTGGCAGGCATTGTTGTGGAAGAAGTACCCGGCAGCATTAAACCCATCGTTAAAATCATCTATAGCCTTAAACAAAACAATTACGTCAAAGTCATTAAGAAAGACCTTAGCAAAAGCAATTGCAACGACAAAATTGTTAAAACCCTCAACCCTGATGACTATCGCATTAACATCCAAGACTTTATCTTGTAGATCCAGCACTAATGATTGTAAGTCATTGTATTTACATAAAAAGATTCAAAAAAAGTATTGACCCTTTCCATAAACATCCCTAAGATACGCCCCGCAGTTGAGGCAAAGCCCCAACAGCACAGAGTTCCTCGATAGCTCAGTTGGTAGAGCAGTAGACTGTTAATCTATTGGTCACTGGTTCGAGTCCAGTTCGAGGAGCCATTTTCGGAACATAGCGCAGCCTGGTAGCGCATCTGCTTTGGGAGCAGAGGGTCGGGGGTTCGAATCCCTCTGTTCCGACCAACTTTTTTTAAGTTGGACATGTAGTGCTCAAAACTTGTTTGGTCGTCCTAGTAATCCTGAAACCAACAACAGGAAAGCGAAAGACATAAAGATTAAACTAACCTTGAGAATATAAAAATATTCCCAATATTTTTATAAGCCACTGACTCCCAATCAGTAGCAATATAGTTCCTCGATAGCTCAGTTGGTAGAGCAGTAGACTGTTAATCTATTGGTCACTGGTTCGAGTCCAGTTCGAGGAGCCATTTTCGGAACATAGCGCAGCCTGGTAGCGCATCTGCTTTGGGAGCAGAGGGTCGGGGGTTCGAATCCCTCTGTTCCGACCATGAATCACCCCGATTTATCATTGAAATAACCTCAAGTTTTTTATCTATCTTAAAACCCCCTTACTTTTTACATTAAAAAATCAAGCCTTACTATTTCCACCTTATAAATCAAACCTCTAAACACTCCACTTATTTTAGGCGAAAAAAAACCCAGCTTTCGCCAGGTTTTTTAAAAAGAGCCTAAATTACGACTTCTCAATGCTCAACAACTCAACTTCAAATACCAACGCAGAGTTTGCAGGGATTTTAGGGCTAGGGCTTTGCGCACCATAAGCAAGCTCAGATGGAATAGTTAAGCGCCACTTATCACCCACCTTCATCAACTGTAGTGCCTCAGTCCAACCTGAAATCACACGATTAACTGGGAATTTTGCAGGAGATCCACGCTCCACAGAACTATCAAATACAGAACCATCAATCAGCGTACCATGATAATGAACCTCTACTGTGTCTTCTGCCTTTGGTGACTCACCCGTACCACTTGCAAGCACCTCATATTGAAGACCGCTTTCAGTAGAGCTAACCCCTTCTTTTTTAGCGTTAGTAACTAGAAATTCTTCACCCTTTTTTACCGCACCTTCAGATTCGATTTTCTGCTTTTCCATTTGTTCTTCACGAACTGCGGCAAATGCTTCACGAATCACTTCTTCTTCAAGTTTTGCAGGCTTATCATCTAACACATCTTGCAGACCAGCCAACATAGCAGCGGTATTAATATCAATTGGCTGACCCTTCACACTGCGGGCCATACTCATACCAATACCGTAACTCATTTTGTCAACATTGCTCTCTAATGCCACTTCTTTCTCAGCATTACAACCCGCCAACAAAGCAGCGGATACCAAAGCAACCATAGGTAATTTACGCATTCTAAAAACTCTTATTTATTCAATATTATTAATTGCAAACAAAGCGCCCTTCATCTTTTAGTCGGCGCTTGCATTCACGATGATAGTTACCACATATTAAGGCATCACTAGGATTCTGACTGAGTGCATAATCACACTTGTAAATTTCTTTCCTCAGATCATCATCACTTAAACGACTTAAATTATTACCACACCCCATTAAAAACGTGGTCACAATTAAAGCGAATGCCCCAATTTTTATTCCCAATTTATACCGCACAGGAATCACCAGCCTTAGGACACCCACAGTAACAAAAAGTTACATGGTGCATCCCACTTAATTAAGGAAATAGTAATATTTTATTAAAGGTGCAAGCTTAGACCAATGTACGGACCTGCAACAGTAGCCTCGGCTGAAAGATCACCAAAATCATCTTCATCCAATTCAAAATCAAAACTACGGTAGCCGGCAGTAATACCTACATCCAACAATGGAATCAAAGGCAGCACATAGGTCATATTAAGGTCATAATCTGTAATTCCAGTATCACCAATGGAGATCACATTAATATCACCACCTAAAGATAAACCAGTTAGAGGAATATCAACACCCGCTTTTAAATAACCCATGGGAACAATGAAATCTAAATCTTCCGCTACATCGCTACTACCCGCCTCTGGAACGGTTGCAATAGATGTAATGGATCCATCGAATTGACGAAGTGTTAAACCAAAATCAAAAGTAACAATTGGAAGAGGCAGGCTCCAGTACATAGTGTAATCAATATGAGTCAAATCTAACTCACTCGCAACTGTACCTTTTACATTATTACCATCAACAGTAAAGTCTACATTTGTACCAGTACCATCAGATGACATATCGGTACTTTTAATTTTTAAGTTAGGCACTACTGGAATTGGATGCTCAAAAGCCACATACAATACATTCTGACCACCAGCATCAAGATTAAGGTCATCTTCCAAATCGGCCTGACCATTACTCACATCACCTGTTATCGTTTGATCCCAGTAATAGCCGCCCGCATAAAAATCCACCAATGGCAAAGCACTGGCAGCTTGTGGCAAGGCAGCAGCCAGAACTGCCGCAGAAAGGATTTTTTTCATTCTTGTATTCCTAATTATTATAATTACCGCAATACGTACGCTATCACGGCTTAGAGTAACATCCAAATTTTATCCGTGTATTGCACGGGTCAAAATCGGCCACAGATCACATATCTGTATTTTCAAGGTCGCCTACACTAAATCAAGCTACTTCACACCAGTCAAAACCTGTATCCTGATCAGCTACAATAACCCAATCAGCTTCGCAATCTAAACTTCTGCGAATGCTATTCACCGCATAATCAACACGATTATTTTGCCCACTAATATGAGTTGCCACCACAAACTGTAAATTTGAGGTATCTACACTCTTCAAAAATTGAGCTGCCTGCTCGTTATTTAAATGCCCCAAATGCCCCTCAACCCTCTTCTTTAAACGGGCCGGATAAGGACCATTACGCAACATCTGCACATCATGATTGGTTTCTACCAGCAAGGCATGACAGCTTTGGTATTGCTCAATAATATGAGGCGTTAAACTGCCCAAATCTGTCAACACGCCTACTTTATGCTCACCATTTGAGACCACGTATTGAGTTGGTTCACGAGCATCATGAGGCACAACCACAGGCATAATCGTTAACTCACCAATAGAGAATGCCTTATGGCTATCGAATATTTTTAAAGATGGGATTTTTCCAAGACCCTCATGCTGAGCGGTACCGTGGGAGATGTAAACGGGAATTCGGTATTTACGCGCCAGCGGGCCAACGCCTTTTATATGGTCACCATGTTCATGAGTGACCAAAATAGCACTTAGTTGAAGAGGGGTTAGACCTTTTTGAGCCAGCCTAAACTCAAAATCTTTTACGGTGAAGCCATCATCAATAAGAATACAGGTTTCACCTTGCTGAATAAGGGTGCCATTACCCTTACTGCCACTGCCAATACTGCAAAATCGCACGAATTAAAAACCCTTATAAATGCTCTTTAATTCGCGTTAATAGATCCTTAGCTTGCTCGTCGGCTGCTAAATTATCCTGATCTTCATGAATTGCAATATAGACACCACTACGAGCGCGATTTACTTTGACCTGCAGCGCCACAGTTTGCGTATCTGGCTCAGAACCAAATAAACCAGCCCAAAACCCCTGCTCAACACCTGCTGGGTCACCTTTCAACTCAATATAATAAGTGCCTACGCTTCGATTCAGGTCACTCATATGAATATCAGCAATTTTTAAAGACTCCCCTACCGCAGACCAAGCTCGAGCAAAGCCCACATTCAATCTCAATATAGGCGTCCCATTGCCATCTTTCAGCAAAGTGGACTCAAGTTCTTTATCTTGCAGGTCGGTTAATTGTGTCCCTTTTTTCTCTTCCTCTTTAATAACTTCTAATGAGCTAGGACGCGGAAGCACAAACTCCTCAGGAAGCTTCTCATCTTTGGCCTTAGGAATAGGAAATCTCGGCTTAAACTCCAATGAAGCAACGCTTTTAGGCACTTTTATGTTCTTTTGCTCTTCACTTTGCAAATAGTCGTTATCATGATCGTAAAACAACCAACTGCAACCACTCAATAAAGACAATGAAATCAACAATCCAACTAAGCGCATTATGCACTCCACTTCGTAATTATTTTTATATCAATCAAACCAGATTGAACTGAGACAATATATTTCTCAAAGGTTCACGCAGCTCAATAGACAGTGGCGTCAGCGGCAACCTAATAGCTGGCCCCATTAAGCCCATTTCATGCAACGCCCACTTAACAGGAATAGGATTTGATTCTGAGAACATGGCGTTGTGCAAAGGCATTAAGGCGTCATTCATAGATTTAGCCTGCTCGTCATCACCCCTAAGAGCCGCTTCACATAAAGCATGCATTTGGGCAGGTGCCACGTTAGCCGTTACCGAAATATTGCCTTTAGCACCAGCCAAAATCAAAGCGTAAGCCGTTTCATCATCGCCTGAATAAACAGCCATACGATCACCGACTAAACGAATGACTTCCGCACCACGCTCAAGGTCTCCCGTAGCTTCTTTAACCCCGACAATGTTTTCAAAATCAGCTAGGCGCGCAATGGTTTCAGGAAGCATATCTACCGCTGTGCGGCCCGGCACGTTATATAATATTTGAGGAATTTTGGCATTTTCAGCAATAGCCTTATGATGCAAATACAGGCCTTCCTGAGTCGGCTTATTATAATAAGGCGTCACCAATAAGGCTGCGTCAGCACCTAGCTTTTCAGCTTGCTGAGTTAAGTGAATGGCTTCTGATGTAGAGTTAGCGCCAGTACCGGCAATAACAGGAATACGACCATCAACCCATTTGATAATTTGAGCAATGACACTTAAATGCTCTTTTGTATCTAGCGTAGCGGATTCACCCGTTGTGCCCATGGCCACAATTGAATCAGTCCCCTTCTCTATGTGCATCTCAACCAATTTCTCCAGTGCAGGCCAATCCACTGCGCCAGATTCTTCCATTGGTGTCGCTAAAGCTACGATGCTACCGGTGATCATTTACCCGCTCCGAGAACGTAAAAAAATAAAGGGCAATGGTACTTAGCGAACCCCCGTGTGGCAAGGCCCGCCAGCCATTGAAAGAGCATTAGTAAAGCTCAGGTTTAAAATAGGGTTTTCAAACTCTAAAAGAACGAACTGACTAGACTAAATCTTGATCAACATGAGCCGCTTTAACCCCTCTTGGCCAAGAGGTGATCACCGCATTAAAGAGTGTCGCCAAAGGAATGGCAAAAAACACCCCCCAAAGCCCCCAAAGCCCGCCAAACACCAGCACAGCTAAAATGATAACTACCGGGTGCAGATTAACCGCCTCAGAGAACAACAAAGGGACCAGTACATTGCCATCTAATGCCTGAATAATGAAATACACGGCCACCAAATAATAAAAATCAGAGCCCACCCCCCACTGAAAATAAGCAATAAGCACCACAGGAACCGTCACCACTGCCGCCCCAATGTATGGAATCACCACAGACAAACCCACCAATATTGCTAGCAGTGCTGCATAGTTAATTCCCATGATGGCAAAAGCCAAATACGTCACACCGCCGGCAGCCACAATTTCAACCACCTTACCGCGAATGTAGTTTGCAAACTGCTCATCCATTTCACGCCATACTTGTCCAATCAAAACACGCTTATGAGGCAATAGAGACACCCACCACCTCACCATCATCGACCCGTCCTTCAAGAAGAAAAACACCAACAAAGGCACAAGAACCAAATAAATTAAAATCGCCACCAAATTTGGTAATTTCGACAATGAGAACGACAAAGCGCGCTGACCAAAGTGCCCCAGCTCCTCACCAACCGTTGAAGCCAGTGTTTTTATCTGCTCCTCGCTAAACAATTGCGGGTAGCGCTCTGGCAAGATAATCATTAACTGCTGAATCTTATCCAGCATCCGAGGAAGCTCGCCAAACAGTTGAGTCACCTGCCCCCATACAGCTGGAAAGATAACAAAAAATATCGCCAAACACGCCACAACAAAAAGCACAAAAACAATGATGCAGGCCGTTAAATGAGAAACCCCTCGACGCTTTAGAAAAAACAAAGGCCCTTGAAGCAAATAAGCAACAATGACACTGGCAATTGCAGGGGCAAGAATACTGCCCAAGGTTAGCACCACGACAAAGCCAGCCACTAAAAGAAGCAATAGAAATAATGCCTCTTCGTCAGAAAAATATTGATCAACCCAGCCTCTAATGAGGCGAACCATAGACATATATTGCCTAATTCCCTTTTAAAATATAAAAAATATAGTGCTCATCTTTTTGATCTTGCGTTAAAAGCTGATGAGTTGTGAGATCAACAAAAGCAGGAATATCGCGCCAAGAGCCCGCATCTGTGGCCTCTACCCTCAAAACCTGCCCTGAATTCATGGAACTTAACGCTTGTTTCGTTTTCAATAGTGGCATTGGGCACCTTAGCCCATGCACTTGCAACAACACATCGTATGCTTGTGTCATAATTTAGATTAGCCCAGCATCGTAATTTCAGGCTAATATTATTCTAAAAGGTGTCACCAAGCGACACATAAAGCATAAGGAGCAGCATGCGCTATATTCTAGCCTTCGCCATTTACACACTCAGCCTCTACAGCCATAGTGCAAGCAATGACCTGCCCAGCTTAGGCGACGCCACATCTGGACTTATCTCGATACAGCAAGAACATATTTTGGGGCGAAGCTGGTTACGAAACCTAAGAAAACAAACCGACACACTGCACATTCCAGTACTCACAGAATTTAGTGAAAACCTCATTTATAGACTGGCCAGCCACAGCCAAGTGAGCGATCGCCGCTTTGAGATCGTATTACTTGATAATAAACAGCTAAACGCTTTTGCCGTACCAGGCGGCGTCATAGGCATTAATGCAGGCTTATTTTTACACGCCAAAACAGAAGCGCAATTTGCAGCCGTACTGGCTCACGAACTCGCCCACTTAAGCCAGAGACATTTTGCAAGACAAGTGGAAGAGGGTCGCAAACAAGCCCCCATTGCCATGGCCACACTTCTGGGCAGTATCATGCTATTAGCCACTAACAATACCGAGGCTGGCTTTGCGGGCCTAATGACCAGTCAAGCAGCAGCCACTCAATGGGCCTTAAGCTATAGCCGTGACTGGGAAAGGGAGGCAGACCGAATTGGAATACACACTTTAGCTGGCGCGCATTTCGACCCACAAGGAATGCCTGACATGTTTAGACAAATGTACGACGCTCACAAATACAGCCAACGCCCTCCTGAATTTTTACTCACACACCCAGTCACAGAGAACAGAGTCAGTGATGCCGCTGGGCGTGCCGAGAACATCAAAAGCGACGTCATAGAAGAAGACATCGAATATCAATTAATGCGCACACGCCTGCAGCTTCGCTATTTAAAACAAAGCCACAACCTAGCCTATTACCAAGATCAACTTCGCCAAAACAAAGACAAAACTCAAAAAATATTAAGCCAGTACGCAATCGCTTTATTGCTAATGGAGCAAAAAAAATATCGCCAAGCCCTTGTTCAATCTAACGCCCTCATCCTTCAAGACAAGCAGCGCATTAGCTTTCAAATATTAAACGCTCAAATATTGTTTAAGGTTGGCAAGAAACAACAGTCTTTAGCGCAACTTGAAGAGCTATTAAAGTTCAACCCCGACAATCACCCTCTTTCCATGACTTATGCAGACTTACTCATTGAAAATAATCAACACCACAAAGCCGCTACCGAGCTAAGGCGCCAGGCCCAGATCCGAAAAACCGATCCAAATGTATGGCAAAAACTAAGCGAGGTAGAAGGGAAGTCAGGCAATACAGTGGCGCTTTATCAAGCGCGGGCCGAGTATTTATTTCTGAGAGGGCAAACCGATAAAGCACTCAACCAATTAGAGAGCGCCCTAAAACTAAGCCAGGAAAACTATTTAGTGTCTGCCCGCATAGAACAGCGGGCAAGGGAAATCTCCGCCACCAAGGAAGAGATTAAAATATAACCTAGAAACGACGCCCTTGGCTTTGCACACCATTTTCTTTTGCAAAGTCGAGCATTCTATTAAGAGAGATCATCGCTTTTTCAGCAACCGTATCATCAACAACCACCTCATTTAGCCCTTCATTAAGACAGTCATGAAGGTTCTGAAGATCATTCATAGCCATCCAAGGGCAGTGCGCGCAACTTTTGCAACTTGCCCCTGAGCCTCCTGTTGGTGCTTCTATAAATATCTTACCGGGGGCCATTTGCTGCATTTTATAAAAGATTGCTTTATCAGTGGCCACTATAAATTTCTCATGAGGCATGTCTTGAGCAGCTTTAATAATCTGAGAAGTACTGCCCACCACATCTGCCATCTTCACCACCGACTCTGGGGATTCAGGGTGAACCAAAACCGCCGCATCAGGATGCACCTTTTGTAAATCCTCTAAGCCCTTAGCCCTGAATTCATCATGCACAATACACGCACCATTCCACATCAACATATCGGCGCCTGTCATACGCTGTATGTAGTTACCAAGGTGTTTGTCTGGCCCCCAAATAATTTTTTCACCTTGGTCCATTAGACTCTGAACAATTTCCAAGGCAATACTTGAGGTCACCACCCAATCTGCTCGAGCCTTAACCTCTGTAGAAGTATTGGCATAGACCACCACCTTACGATCTGGGTGCTGATCACAAAAAGCACTGAACTCATCAATTGGACAACCAATATCCAATGAACAGGTGGCTTCCAACGTAGGCATTAAAATTCTTTTTTCTGGGCTTAATATTTTAGAGGTCTCCCCCATAAACTTAACACCTGCCACCACCAAGGTTTGAGCCTCATGGTCCCTTCCAAAACGCGCCATCTCAAGAGAGTCAGCCACACATCCGCCGGTCTCATCAGCTAAAGCCTGCAAAACTGGGTCGGTATAATAGTGAGAAACCAATACCGCATTCTTCTCTTTAAGCAGAACTTTTATTTTTTCAACGTAATCCGACATTTGCTGCTGGGTTAAGTTATTTTGAGCGCCGGATTCAAAATGATTTTGGATCCATGCATTAACAGATGTTTGGGATTCTGATTGGAGCTGAGTCATAAGGCGTTCGAGATAAAATAGAGATTAGAAAACAGAAACGGACTTTAACATAAAATTACGACAAATATGCCCAAATACCAACAGGCAAAATGTAATCTCAATTTTCAGACAAAAAAAAGGCAGAGTATTTAAACTCTGCCTTTTTAATATGGTGGGTCGTGCTGGATTCGAACCAGCGACCAATTGATTAAAAGTCAACTGCTCTACCA
>OJBM01000169.1_pt1 | contig 28156 bp, 20 predicted proteins | sample 1591061 | NCBI WGS metagenome assembly OJBM01 (sample SAMN05416872, study PRJEB24817) | seawater metagenome | isolation source: Sea water | place: Canada:Atlantic | collected 2013-11
GTCGTGAGAGCCTCACAAAGCTAGTTTATGTAGTATGTATAAAGTGGATTTAGCCCACAGGTTTTCAATCAAGCTTACTTCGTTTCCATCAGTGATAGCTTGTTAAGCGGATTAGAATCGTGCTGTCGGCAGTTTTTTTTCTGATTTGGAGGGAATTACCTCAAATTGGTTATACCAATATGAACTTCTAATTTGCATGAACAGTTGTTTTCAAACAATTTTTAACGCATTAAACACGCAAAGACTAATTATTTCAGTCGCTTGATAGTTACCGATAGTTACCGGTAGTTATTTGTTGTAGTATTATCCGCAACATGGAATAGCATTGATAGTTAACGCTTTTGAAAACACTTTACACATGGATTGGATACACTGATATTCAGAATATGCACCAAGACTTGGATGCAGCGATTTCTACTATTACACTCAAGAGTTCGCAGCCGTTTGATAAGATCTTTATTTTAGGTAGTGCTTGGCAAGAAGATTGGGATGCGTATGAAGCTTGGTTAAAAAGCAAATTACTTTTAGCTGATCGCCCCTGCGATAACATCAAGGTTTATCGCGCAAACATTACCAGCCCAATTGATTATCCAAGTATTATTAGCGAAACCGAAAAGTGGCTTTCGAAACAGTCAGAAGAAAGCGCTGAGGTGTCGATCAACATAACTTCTGGCACTCCAGCAATGATTGCAGCATCAGTGCTGGTTGGTAAAGCAAAGCACAACATTCGCTTTGTTCAGTCAAATAAAGACAATACACTCGTTGACGTCGATATTCCTGTCGATTTTACTAAAACCTACGCTAAATCAGCAGCGAAAAGCATCGCTAATAAAGCCGTTAAATCTCCATCTTCTCAAAAACAATTCGGTGACATTGTCGCGTACTCTCAAGCTATGAAAGAATTGATCTCTAAAGCTGAACGCGTTGCAACATCAGAATTTGAACTATCTTGCTTGATTTTAGGCGAAACAGGAACTGGTAAAGAAGTGTTAGCAAACGCTATTCACCGTTCGAGCCCTCGCTCACGGCGGCCACTTAGAACGGTTAACTGCGGTGCCTTACCTGAAACGCTCGTCGATTCTATTTTATTTGGTCACGTTAAAGGTGCGTTTACAGGCGCAGACAAAGATCACAAAGGATTGTTTGAACAAGCAAATGGTGGAACACTGTTCTTAGATGAAGTGGGAGAGTTAACACCTAGTGTTCAAGTCAAATTACTCCGTGCCTTGCAGCAAGGTGAAGTGACACGCGTTGGTGACGACGCAACAATTTCTGTCGATGTACGTATTATTGCAGCAACTCACCGGGACTTACTTGATTTGGTCGACAAAGATGAATTTAGAGAAGATTTATTTTATCGATTAGCTGTTGGCTTACTACATATACCAGCATTGAGACAACGCAATGAGGATATTGAACCGTTAGTTAAAGAGTTAGTCGAAGAACTTAATCAAGTCGCCAGTAAGTTTCCAACCTATAAAAGTAAAATAATTTCCGATAAGGGAATTAATTTTATTAAATCTCAACCATGGCCTGGAAATATACGAGAGCTTTGGAACACGCTTAACCGAGCTTTTTTGTGGTCAAACAAAGAAATAATTTCAGATAAAGACATGAAAGATGCGCTGATTGTGCGTCAAAAGAATAGTGAAACTACGGAAATTTTTTTATCGCATAGTCAACAGGTTGATATTAAAAAACTAATTGATAAATATAAGAAAGATTACATTGTTGCTGCAATGAAAATAACAGGTGGCAATAAGACTAAAGCGGCAGAAATGTTGGGATTAAATAGCCATCAAGTGTTATCCAAATGGATTAAAGATTTGGGTGTCGAACTACCGTAAAACTGTTTATTAAACGACTTGGCATCGCCCCTGCAAATAGCCAGATAAGGAAATTAATTGAGATGAAGCAATCTATGAACTTTGAACATATTCAACACAAGTGGCCAGAGCTACACCAACTGGCTGCATTTGCTGAAGACTATGTAATAAGCGATCCTCAAAGTGCATTAGTCAAAATGCGCTGTTTTGCTGAAAAAGTCGTAGGCTACTTGTATCAAGAGTTACGTCTTCCTGTTCTCGGTAATTCAACGATTTATGACAAGTTAACCGCTGACGACTTTACTGGTGTTGTACCAAGAATGATCACCGACAAACTGCATGCTATTCGAAAAAGTGGTAATCAAGCAGCTCACGAGGGAAAGGTCGATCAACAGCAGGCTATTTGGATCCTCAAAGAAACCTTTTTTATTGCTAGTTACCTTTACATGGCCTATGGCAATGGTAAACAGCAAGATTGTCCCGAGTTTAGCGTACCTCAACAGATTAAACCGGCTGCGCAGACAGGCGCTGATTACTCTAAAAAGAACAAACAACTCACCAAAATGTTGGCTGACAACCAAGCGCGTTTAAAGCTTGCGCTTGAAGAGCTTGCAAATGCAGAACAAGGGCAAAAAATTGCCCAACAAGAAGCTGCGGTGCTTAAGCAGAATATTAATCAGCAGAAAATTGATAACGTAAAAGACATTAACAAGAAAATTACTTCAAGTTTTGATTTTAACGAAGCAGAAACGCGCGCACGTATCATCGACATGGATTTACGCGCAGCCCGTTGGAACGTGTCATTAGACACGTCGAGCACCGAGCAAGTTGGCAAAGAAATCAAAGTAGACAATCAGCCAACGCCGTCAGGCATTGGTTATGTTGATTATGTCTTGTGGGATGATGACGGCAAGCCACTAGCGGTGATTGAGGCTAAGGCCGCTAGACACTCTGTTGAAAAAGGTCGTGAGCAAGCCAAGCTATACGCCGATGCACTCGAAAAACAATACGGCCAACGTCCTGTTATTTTCTATTCTAACGGCTATGACATACGTATTTTAGATGATGCCCAAGGCTACAACAGCCGAAAATTGTATGGCTACTATTCTAAAGACAGTTTGCAGTACCTCATTAAACAACGCACTTTTAAAAACGATCTAAACACCACGCCCATTGATACTGGTGTCGCTGGGCGAATGTATCAAATGGAAACCATATCTCGCGTATGCGAACGTTTTACCGACAAGCACCGAAAATCACTCATCGTGCAAGCAACGGGCACAGGGAAAACGCGAGTATCTATCGCGCTAGCTAAACGACTGCTTGATGCTAAATGGGCTAAACGCGTACTGTTTTTGTGTGACCGTAAAGAACTCCGTAAACAGGCTGCTATTGCGTTCAACGATTTCACTAATGAACCCATTTACGTCGTCGGAAAAAGTAAGAAAGATGCTGCTGAAAGCGCACGCGTATTTATTGGAACTTATCCAGGCATGATGGGTATTTTCCAAAAATATGATGTTGGCTATTTTGACTTAATTGTCGCCGATGAATCTCATCGCTCTATTTACAATATCTATGGTGATATCTTTAAATACTACGATGCGCTAGAAGTTGGGCTAACTGCAACGCCAGTAGAAATGGTTTCACGCTCAACCTGTGAATTATTTGGCTGTGACTTTAAAATGCCAACGGCTAACTATCCGCTAGAAAAAGCCATCGAAGAAGGCAACTTAGTGCCTTATAAAATCGTTAGTTTTACTACTAAGTTTTTGCGTGAAGGTATTAGCAAAGACTCATTAACCGACGAGCAAATTGCTCAGTTAGAAGAGCAGGGTGTTGATCCTAACTCGCTTGAATTCAATGCCAAACAAATTGACGACGCAATAAAGAACAAAGACACCAATCGCGCTATTTTGCGCAATCTCATGGACAAAGGCCTACGAGATATTGATGGTCAACTCCCTGGTAAGAGCATTGTCTTTGCTCGCAACATTAAACATGCTGAATTATTGGCAACACTGTTTAGCGAAATGTACCCTCAACTGGGCAGTAATTTCTGCCGTGTCATTCACTCAAAATACGAACGTGCAGACGAGTTGATTGATGATTTCAAATCGAGTGAAGAAAACAGTATCCGCATTGCCGTGTCAGTCGACATGCTTGATACAGGTATTGACGTGCCGGAATGTGTCAATTTAGTCTTTGCCAAACCAATAAAATCTAAAGTTAAATTCTGGCAAATGATTGGTCGTGGTACACGTTTATGCGAAGACCTATACGGCGCAGGCAAAGACAAAGAACACTTCTTAATATTTGATCATTGGAATAACTTCGAATATTTCGATATGGATCCTGAAGAAGAAGACGTGAAGCAGTCTAAATCGCTCACACAAAAGGTTTTTGAATCTCGCTTGACTCTTGCCGAAACGGCGCTCAAAAAAGCAGACATTGCGACATTCGACGAAGTAACCAAACTTATTCATCAAGACATTTGCGCCCTAGACATGCACACCATTGCTGTACGTGATAACTGGCAGATGGTAGAAGCATGCAAAGATGAAAAAGTCATTAATCAATTTGCGCCACAAACTAAAGCTAACCTGTTTGAACATATCGCGCCATTAATGCAATGGCGTAACATCATGGGCCAAAGTGAAGCTTATCGACTAGATAACGAAATAGCGCAGTTGCAAACTTTGTTATATATCGACCCCAACAAGATTGATATGGCAAAAGCATCGCTTATTAGCAAAGTAGAAAGCTTGCAAATGCATCTTAATGAGGTTCGTGCTCAAGCAAGTGATATTGCTGATATTCAACAATCAAACTACTGGCAAGAGTTGTCCTTTGAGTCACTTGAAAAAAGCCGTTTAGCATTGCGTTCAATTATCCATTTACGAAATAAGAGCACACAGCCACCAGAGCCTGAGTTAATTATTGATGTACGCGAAGACGAAGCAGAGTACATTACCCAACAACGCGCCACTAAAATCGTCTCTATCGATTATCAAATTTATCGCCAAGAAGTCGAAAAAACACTCGCGCCATTGTTTGAAAGTGACAGCGTATTGCAAAAAATTCGTACCGGGCAACCTGTGACTGACGCTGATTTAGCTCAGTTAAATTCCTTGGTTCACACGCAAAACCCAAATGTTGATTTAAATACGCTTAAAGAGTTCTTCCCTGAATCGAGTGCAAGAGTAGATGAAATATTGCGTACCATAGTCGGACTAGATAAAGACGCCATTGAAACGCGTTTTACCGATTTTGTGCAGCAAATTCACACCCACATAAACGCTAAGCAGCAGCGATTTATTAGCCTGTTGAAAAATCATTTGGTGCGCTACGGTTCCATTAATATTCAGCAACTGTATGATGCCCCCTTTACCCAAGTACACGACATGGGACTCGACGGCGTGTTTAGCGAACAACAAGCAGATGTTATCGAGCAATTTATCAAACAATTCGATGTTGAGCTTGGCGACAAACCGCAAGTCGTCGACAAAGAAATTCAAATTTAATGAAGTATTAAAGCCGTTTTCGTCTGTCATAAAAAGTACAACGTAAACGACTATGAAGTAGTAGGAAATATAAAAACAATGATTACCGGACAACTAAAAAGCAAAATTGACAAGCTGTGGGAAGAGTTTTGGACGGGCGGCATCACCAACCCGCTAACCGTGGTAGAGCAAATTACTTTTTTAATGTACGCGCGCATGCTCGACATGAACGAACAAGCTGATGAAAAACGCAGTGCCCGCACTAAAAAAGCGTTTAACCGCCGCTTTAATGACGAGCAACAACACCTGCGTTGGCAAAACATTCGTCACCTTGGTGCACAAGAGCTGTATAAAACCGTTAAAGACGAATTGTTTCCTTACTTCTCACAAACCTCAGACGAAGGCTCATTATTTAGCGAGTTTATGAAAGACGCGCAGCTAATGATCCAAAAACAAAGCTTATTAGTCAAAGCCGTTGAAATGGTTAACGACTTGCCGCTTGATAGTGCCGACACCAAAGGCGACTTATACGAATACTTACTAAGCAAGCTGACAACCGCAGGCATTAACGGCCAGTTTAGAACCCCGCGCCACATAATTCGCGCCATGGTAGAAATGCTCGATATTTCAAAAGACACCCGCTTGTGCGATCCGGCATCCGGCACCGGTGGTTTCTTATCAGTTGCTTACGAATACCTACTTGAAAAATACAGCTCGCCAGAGGGCACCGACAAAGAGCCGATGTTTATTACTGAGGGTGATGACGCTGGCAAGCAGCTATTAGATGTTCACGGCAATCACATTCACAATGTGCTGTATTCAGGTGATTTAATCGAGCCACAAGACCGCGAGTTTATCGACACCGACATGTTCCATGGCTTTGATTTCGACGCCACCATGCTGCGTGTTGCCGCCATGAACCTAGTGATGCATGGTATTAAACAACCAGACATTCATTATCAAGACACACTAAGCCAGCGCTTTAGCGAAAACTTCCCCAAAGCCGCCAAAGAAGGCTTTGACGTTATTCTCGCGAATCCACCATTTAAAGGCAGCTTAGACGAAGAAGACGTGTGTCCTGACATCTTACGCAAAGTAAAAACCAAAAAGACCGAATTACTCTTTGGTGCGCTTATTGAGCGCATGCTAAAAATTGGCGGTCAGTCTGCCACCATCGTGCCTGATGGCGTGCTGTTTGGCTCGTCAAAAGCGCATCAACAACTGCGAACACTGCTGGTTGAAAATAACCAGCTAGAAGCGGTTATCTCCTTGCCAAGTGGCGTGTTCAAACCTTATGCAGGCGTATCAACCGCTATTTTGATTTTCACCAAAGGTGGCAGCACTGACCATGTGTGGTTCTATGATGTGCAGGCAGACGGTTATTCACTCGATGATAAGCGCACACCAATCAAAGACAACGACTTGCCAAGCCTAGTTGCCGAATTTAAAGCACGTGATAAAGCGCAAGCAACGAGTGATGATAACGATAAAACCCAACAAGCATTTTGGGTAAGTAAAGACGACATCGTCGACAATAAATACGACCTGTCAATCAACCGCTACAAAGAAGTGGTTTATGAAGAAGAGAAGTATGATCCACCAAAGGAAATTTTGGGCAAGTTAATGGATTTAGAAAATGACATCATGGCGGATTTGAAAGCGTTGGAGAAAATGCTGTGAGTTGGCCAAAGGTTAAATTAAGTGATGTCGTGCAAATAAACCCTAGATGTCCGAAAGAAATAGATGTTGAACAATTGGTTTCATTTGTCGCTATGGCCTCAGTAACTGAATATGGCAAGCTAGTTAATGAAGAAGTAAGAGTTCTCGATGATACTAAAAAAGGATTTACTTATTTCGAGAAGGACGATGTTTTACTAGCGAAAATCACTCCGTGTTTTGAAAATGGAAAGTGCTTGAGGGCGAATCAAATATCTAAAACTGTAGGTTTTGGTTCTACAGAGTTTCATGTTTTGAGAGTAAATGAAGAAATATTAGATCCTAGCTACCTGTTTTACATGGTTTGGAGCCGAACATTTCGTTTTCTGGGAGAGCACTCAATGTCTGGTGCTGCTGGCCAAAAAAGAGTTAGTGCTGACTTTTTAAAAACATATGAGATTCCACTCCCACCATTAGCCGAACAAAAACGTATTGCCGCGATTTTAGATAAAGCCGACGGCATTCGCCGTAAACGCCAACAAGCCATCGATCTCGCCGACGAATTCCTCCGCAGCGTCTTTTTAGATATGTTCGGTGATCCAATGGTTAACCCAATGAATTGGAAGGTAGAACCTTGGGGAAACGTGTTAAAAATTACTAATGGTAAAAATCAAAAAGCTGTTTTATGCCCTGATGGTAAGTATCCAATAATGGGTTCTGGCGGTGAAATGGGGCGAGCAAATGATTTTTTGAGTCCAGAAAATAGCATAATCATTGGTAGAAAAGGTAATATTAACAAGCCTATTTTAGTTAAAGAAAAATACTGGAACGTGGATACCGCTTTTGGTTTAGTTCCCAATAGAGAACTGGTTTCTTACAACTATTTATATTGGTTTTGTGTTTTCTTCAATTTTGAAAGATTAAATAAGACAGTCACGATACCTAGCCTAACAAAAGCAGATTTGTTGGAGGTGAAAATCCCCGTTCCTAATAATGAAAAGCAAAAACTTTTTGACGATGTAGTTAATCAACTAAATTCTATGAAGATTAATTCTAAATATGCTGAACGGTCAGGCATAGATGCTTTTAACTCTCTAAGCCAAAAAGCCTTCGCTGGCGAACTCTAACACCCAAAAAGATTAACAAGGACGTTGCACATCACTGCGTATATTTAAATCAAATTAAGCAATGCATTATCGCTATGAGCGGTGAGGTGAAGTGCGCAACGTCAACTATTTAAAGGAATAATATTCATGCAATCGCTCATCAATTTAATGCATTTGCATACCTCAAATATCGCCGAGGCTTATAGAGATAACTACTTCGCTCGTGTAAGAGCTGATATTGTAAAAGCCATCGAAGCGGCTAACTATTGCGAGAGTGATACGCCAGAGCAGTCCTATATCGACGCAGTTGCTGCAACAGATTATCTAGCCGCTGGTTTTCATGCCACTTTCATTGACCAGCCGGAATATTTGTTAGCTGACGCAATTAATGATTATTGCATCGAACTCGTTGCTGTTTTGTTAGCGATTGATGTTGATGTTAATTATCAATACGTTGATAGCGATGATGTCATTAGCTATCCCATCACACGATCCATGGCGTGGAAAGATAGACAGCTCACCAACTTATTACTACTTCATCCTGATATTGATATTTACGTGCTTGGCGAGAGTTTGTTAGATAATCACGATGTTAGACAATTTTTAGGTTCTGAGTATAAAGATTCTGCTATATCACCATTGTTGTTGCTTATGCGGCCTGAATATAAAGAATTATGTTTATTGCTCGATGTTGACGTTAACCATGAATTCGACAATTACCAAACACTGAGCGCGCTATTATTGGAACACGGTGACATGCAAGCAATTTATCGCTTCTTAGAAGCTGGCGGGCAATTAATTGATGATGAAGGCTTTCCTGCTATTGAATCAGCGTATTTCGCGTATCTTCATCAACGAAATGAATTTACCAAAGCGAGATTTTCGCTGTTTAAGCCGCTAATTGCAGCGTGTTTGTCTAACAGTGATAACGAACACTGGTTACAGAACTTGGTACTGAATATTAATGAAGAAAGGCAGCAAGAGATAACTCAGCTTTTAGGCATTGAAGAGGCTTTAACTTCCTTTTATGACCGTATTGACTCAAATGAAGGTAGCGCTATTTCTGCCGATGTTAAGTGCATCGGTCTAGCGGTTTATCCTGAGTTTTCGCTTGATATTACATTAGATGTTAAAACAATTGACCCTTGGGTATTACCGCCGTTTGTAAGAAAGTTATGGATTAAGCAAGCGCGTGACGGTTGTCTGTGGTGCGACATTGAAAATAGCCTAGGGCAGTGCTTTTCTTATGAAATTACTGATTTGCAACAAAAGGGCTGTGTATCCGTCTTATCCTTTAGTGAGTTTATCCTGCAACATTTGGATAATATCGCGAGCCGAGTTAGCGCTTTAATACACCGTAATCATCAAGCATTAAACTGTTTGGGCAAAAGCTATATACCTGCGCTATTAGCATTAATTAAACACGGCGGTGTTTTGGTTAAAGAAGATAATGGTCGGCATTTAAAACAATTACTGGCCAGACCCTTTGAACGAGAGTTTGATTCGCTGGAGCACTTTTATTACCAAGTGTCAGAGCAGGCGTGCGAAAAGCCGAATTACGTAGTTGAAGTGACTGAGAGTAAGGTCGACCTTATTCGGTTTAACGAACCTAACTGTAGTTATCAGGCTGTTGTGAGTTATGACTTTAATAGTGAACCAGCAAGGCAGCAAGCTTACGCGTTGGTCGTTAGTCATTTATGGGGACTAGCTTCGACGTTGTAGTGGAATTAGTGGTCAATTGGATTGTAGAAAGGAAATAAACAATGAGAGGTATTCAAATTGCCTAGGGACTTCACGAAGTATGAATTTAATGGCCAAATTTATGGAAAAGGTAGATTGGTACTGGCTGTTATTCAAGATTATGTCATTCATAAAAAACCAAGTTTAAAAGACTTTGCAATGGCTTTCCCTACTGAACTTCAAGGTCGAAAGGGGCTTTTTTGCACGGAAAATGAATTCAAGGAAAAGCTCAATTACTCTAATGATGTAAAAAAACGTTTTTTCACTAAGGAAGATGAGGCTGTAGAAGTAAAAGGCACCAAAGTGTTTATTTCTACTCAGTGGGGTGAAGGAAATATACCACAGTTTATAGCGCAAGCTGAGTCTCTTGGTTTTACGATAACGACCTTGATAGAAGAGGGGACTGTATGCACAGCTGATATATGGAAAGTATCACACAGCCCTTCAACTTTTAGCCCTGAGCAGATGCAGTGGTTAGAGGAACAACAAGTTATAACTGTCCACGAAGAGACGGGAAATGGCAGTGCTAACCACTTTCAAAACATTAAATTCGGCGATTTTATATCATTGAGCTATGGCAGTAGTGTCGGTAAAATTGTCAAAGTGTCATCAAATATCAGCTGGTTAGGAAATCCTTTACTGGATGAAAAGTGGATGATGCGCAAATATAAAGTTGTTGATGCACTGGACGAGCCTGTGAAATATAAAGGCTCTCGTAAGCGTTGGTCGCCAAGTTTCAATGGAACATGTTGGAAAGTGCCTTTGAAAGAGCATGGGCAATTTGAAAAAGAAATTCTCGAACCTTATTACCATATAACACTTAAGCATCTGGGGTTTAAAACAAGTGATAGTATCGAGATAAAAACGGAAGAATGTTCAATGCACTCAAAACTAGAAAACGCTCTTAACCGCATACTATACGGTCCACCGGGAACCGGTAAAACTTATCACACCATTGAAGCGGCAGTGACCGCAGCAGAGCCTGATTTTGATTGGGATAATGATCGCGAGCTACTCAAAGCCGAATATGAACGCTTGGTGGCAGACGGCCGAATTCGCTTTGTAACTTTTCACCAGAGCTATGGCTATGAAGAATTTGTCGAGGGACTAAGCGCTAAAACCAACGATGGTGTTTTGAGTTACTTCGAAAAAGATGGTGTATTTAAATCGATATGTGATGATGCTAAGCATAATTTTCTCGATAGCGAAAAATCTTTTGAGCAACTTAGTGCTGAGAGTCAGTTTGACCAAGCCTTAGAGGCATTTAAGTTATCGGTTTTTGACGATTGCGATGAATATCGTTTAACGGATGCGTGTTCAATTATAGCCATTGAACATGACGGTTTACGATATGGTGGCAATTGGCAATCAGCACCCATTATGAAATACGCAGATTTAAAGCAGTTGTATTTAAGTGGCGTTGAAACACGACAAGACATCAAGAAATCCGAACTAGTGTCGGGATTGGCTAAACAGCATGCTTCTTATTTTATTCGAGCACTTGAAGCTATTAAAAAACATATTTCAATTGATAATACCGCTCATCTGCATACTGACAAGCAAAACTATGTTCTCATCATCGATGAAATTAACCGTGGCAATATGTCTAAGATCTTCGGTGAGTTGATTACATTAATTGAGCCATCAAAGCGTTTTGGTCAGCCAGAGGCACTTGAAGTAACTTTGCCATATTCTGGCGCTGCGTTTTCTGTCCCTGATAACTTGTATTTGATTGGCACTATGAATACCGCTGACAGAAGTTTGGCATTGATGGATACTGCACTGCGTCGCCGCTTCGACTTTGTTGAAATGATGCCTGACTATAAGGCATTAGGTGATAATAAGCTTCGAATTGATGATGTTGAAATCGACATTGCACGTTTGCTTGAAACCCTCAATAAGCGTATTGAGGTGCTTTATGATCGCGAACACACTTTAGGCCATGCCTTTTTTATTCCGGTGAAACAGCATCTTGATGCTGATGACCATAGTGCAGCCTTTGATGAGTTAATCTCTACTTTCCAAAACAAAATAGTGCCATTACTTGAAGAATACTTTTTTGAAGATTGGAATAAGATCAGGCTAATTTTTGGTGACAACAAAAAGAAAGATAACGGGTTATCTTCTTATGTGTTAATTGGCGAACACGAATCATCTTATGATGAGATTTTCGGTGCTAATCACGGGTTAGATAGCTATGAGCAGAAAAAGGTAACCTATGAGGTAGCGAGCTTTAACAAAGAAGATTCTCCGTGGAAAAAGCCTCAGTCTTATGTAGCGATATACGATGAGCATGAGGTTAACGATTAATGTCTGTTGTTAAGCAACAAACAACGGTCTTTGAGTTTGGTTATTTAGGTTGGTGCGACAAGGCAAAAGCTTCTGAAAAGATAAAAGTTATTTCTGAAGGGGCTTTTAATTACCTTAAAGGTCTATGCTTGTGTGATGAGTCGGAAAGCCGCTTTTTGCAATTAAAGTCTATTGATAGCTGTGAAGTCTTACAGGTAAAGAATTATGCGGGCGTTGTCTTTACGCCGGATGGTACGCAAATAGAAGTGTTGCCTAAGATTGCCAAGGTTAATAATGGTTCAGAATCAAAAGTCGATGCCCGTGCATCATTACTGATGATGTTAAAAGTGCTCAAGCGCTTTCGATATCTGCAAACGAATAGTGCTCAACTAGCGAAGAATAACATGCCGTTATTAGAGGTGTTCATTAGCCAATTTTTGGCGACAGTGAATACGTTAATCAAACGCGGATTACGCAGTGACTATGTGCGTGAACAAGACAACTTGGCTTTTTTGAAAGGTAAGTTGCTGGTTGGTAAGCAGCTTAGACACAATGCAATAAATAAGCACAAGTTTTATGTTGAATATGATGAATTTTTGCAAGATAGACCCGCAAATCGACTGATACACAGTGCGTTACGTAAGGTAAACGGTTATAGCAAAAGTGCCGACAATCAAAAACTCGGACGAGAATTACTATTTGCCTTTGCTGACATACCAGTTAGTAAAAATATCAGTAATGATTTCGCGCGACTTAAACTTGACAGGAGTATGAGTCATTATGAATCGTCATTGGCATGGACGCGATTAATTCTCGACGGCTTTTCACCGTTAACACTGCAGGGTAAAACAAATGCATTTTCTTTGCTGTTCCCGATGGAATCAGTATTTGAGCGCTATGTCGCCAGCATTCTAAATAAATACTTGCCCACATACTTGTCACTCACAACTCAAGCCAGTTCAAAATCTTTGGTAGTGCACAACAAGGCTAAACACTTTCGATTGAAACCTGATTTACTGATACAGCATGCTTTAGCTCCAAAGAAAGGGATAAACCACTGTGTTTTAGATACAAAGTGGAAACTCGTCAAACAAGACAAGAGTGCCTATGGCTTATCTCAATCCGATTTTTATCAAATGTTTGCCTACGGTCATAAATACCTGAATGGAGCAGGGGAGCTCTTTCTGATCTACCCTGCACATGATGATTTTAAAGAACCAATAGAACACAGTTTTGATTTTGATGATGAAGCAAAGTTGAAGTTATGGGTGGTGCCTTTTGATATATCAGCCGACGCTTCAGATGAGAGACGTTTAAAACTTCCTATGTTCGCTTACTTGAAACAGGATAAGAATGAGCGGATCGATGATTGAATTAATAAGGGGGATTAATGTTTGGAATTGAGTATCAGATAAAAATTAACAAGGCTGAATTACAATGGTTAAAGCCTCTACTTGAAGGATGGCTTCGTGTGCATCGAGATTATTTAGAAGCAAACGATTGTACAGATAGTTTGTATTGGTATAACGAACGAGCAAATATCGGGGCATTAGCCGGTGCTATTTGGCGTTCTGGTGGTTATGCATTAGAGGAATATGGCGCTGTAAAGGGCAAAGGTGCGGATGCATCAATGGGGCGCGTTGATTTGTTTTTTCAGTACGCTGGTCAAAACGTTGCCGTAGAAGCAAAGCAAAAATGGGTGAAGTTGATCGGTAGTAACTCATGTGATTTCGAATCATTAATCGCGGAGTCAATAGCCGACGCAGTTAAGGACATCAAACGAACGCAGGATTCATCAGGGCATGACAGCGGACTTGGAATCGCTTTTCTACCAACGTACTCGAAAAGCATAGAAAACGAGAATAAATCTATGAGAAATTATTGTGATGCTATTGAGCTAACCAACTGTGATTTTTATGTTTGGATGAAGAATGTAACGGGAAAAAGCCTTGTGAGCAGTAAAAATAACCATTGTAATGCTATCGCGTTAGTTGGAGTAATGGTCTAGTTTGTTATCGTTGAATATTGAGAAATTTCGGATAGTAAATTGAAGATAAAAGGAATTATTTTAAGAATAATTTAATTGTTCTAATGACTCAATTTCCAATGTTAATTATAATAAAAACAAATATATAGTTTTACAGTAAATAGTCTAACGATGCGTTCAGCTGAGTTGGACAAAGCTAAAAAAAGACAAGGAACTGTCATGATGTTATCCCCTACAAATAGTTATCTTTATTCTATTAACGCGCGTCGTAATGACTGTCCGCGATCCAATTTCCAAAACACTCTAGAACTCTCTCCACAGTTGTATTTAGAGGAATAATCAATACTGAACTTCTAAACATCTACTCGACGTAATTTTAACTCACACTGATGGTAATAAATATTATCAACCTGTAATTATGTTTACCTAGTTTAGCAGAGTGTTGAACCTTAAATTTATATAAAACAATGAGATAGATTTTGGCATGGTTTTCGTAATAGGAAGGTTAACTGATAGCAAGACATGTGTTATGTCTATCGAAATAAGAATCAAATAAGGAAAATTTATGACAGTGTCATTAAAGAATTTTAATCAAGCATTGAGTGAAGCGCAGCAACTTTTTGACTGCTTTGAAGCATTAAATGGACAAGAAGCTATCGCTGCACCAGACGCGTTAAAAAAGGCGAGCCTGATATTGACACTGACAGCATGGGAAACCTATGTAGAAGATGTGGCAATGGAATTGTTTTACGAGCAAATTAAGATATTAAAGGGTTCTAATTTAGGGGGCTTCGCCGAGAAGCAGTTAGTGAAACGCTTGAAATTCTTTCACAACCCAAATACGAGAAAAACAAAGGATTTATTTGAAGAGTTTTTTAACTTTGATGTCACTGAACATTGGCGTTGGAATAATGTTGAGCCTAAAGAAGCACGAGATCAGCTCAATAGGTGGATTAGCAAACGCGGAGACGCTGTACATCGTGCCACGGTTGATTATACGCAGCCGCAGGTCATTAACAAAAAAGAGCTTTCAAAGTGTTTACAGTTCTTCAAAGAACTCGCCCAAGCGACAGATAAAGCATTAGAACAGTTGTAATAGAATTTATTAAGGAACAACCATGGATTTACAAACAAGAATTAGAAAAATCGTAGAGCATATCGCAGATGGCATGCATGAGCGTGAAGATATTATCGCAGTAGCGTTACTTGGTGCATTGTCTAATCAAAATACCTTTTTATATGGACCACCAGGCACTGCGAAGAGCTTAATTTCACGTCGTATAGCTAGTGCATTTAAGGAGCCTACTTATTTTGAGTGTTTAATGAATCGTTTCAGTACACCTGAAGAGCTGTTTGGCCCCGTTTCGATCAAGGAGCTAAAAGAAGACAGGTATATACGCAAAATTGACAAGTACCTACCGACTGCTGAATTCGCATTTTTGGATGAAATTTGGAAGTCGAGTCCGGCTATTTTGAATTCGTTATTAACGCTAATCAATGAAGGTACATATCGCAATGGTACAGATATAATAAAAGCACCGCTAAAGGCGTTAATTGCAGCGTCAAATGAAACACCAGAACCTAATCAAGGATTAGAAGCTCTGTATGACCGTTTTATTATTCGAATGATGGTTGGTCCAATCAAACGGCAAAGTAATTTTGAATCGTTGATAAATAGTACGGCTATCGATGCGAAGGTTAACCTGCCTGATAATTTAGTCGTGAAACAAAGTGAATTGGAAAGTTGGCCAAAAGAATTAAATACTGTACTTCTGTCTCCAGAAACTATCAGCGTTATTCATTTAATTCGCAAGGCATTGGATGAGCGATTCTATGAATTAGATGTCTATGTGTCGGATCGTCGTTGGCAAAAAGCGGCGCAGTTATTGAAAGCTTCCGCATTCTTTAATAATAGAAAACAAACTAATCATAGCGACATTCTCTTATTGAACCATTGCCTATGGACAACTAAAGATAACCGCGAAACTGTTATTGATATCGTTTATGCCTGCATTAGTGAGATCGGATTTACTTCTGATATCAGCATTGCAGAACTTGATCGTGGAAAAGACTTACTAGACAAAGAGATTAATAAAGAGCTTTATCATAAAAAAGATGTTTATAAAGATATTCTCAACATAGCAGATAAAAAATGCTTTAAAGCGGTGCTTAATTTTACTTATGACTATGATGAAACTGCCCAGCGTACGATTTATATTCCGTTCGACATGATGAAGACCGCAGACTCATTTCATCCTTTAGATGCTCACGGCAATGAATTAGAAGATTTTGAATGTACGTTTGACGGACAAGGTACTTGTTCTGTCGAGGGGCATAACTTTAGGAATTATTATGATGCAACAGCTTCGTATACTCCAAAAGTTATGTTTCATAAAGGAGATAAAAAAAATGAAATAAGCACTCGACTGGTTGAGTCTTTGAGGCACTCGGTAATTAAAACTCGAGAAGAGTTACTGAGCGTATTAAAACAGTGCTCGGCTAAAAAAGAAGAGTATCAATCACAACTTAAGTCTCCTTTTGTTACAGATAATTTGCTGACAATTCCGCTAGCAGGTATTGATAAACAAATAGAAGATATAGAGCTAAGAATTAAAGACTGTCAGAGACTTGAGGAACTATGCTGTGAGTAGTTTCCAACTAGAAGCTAACAAAATATCTAATGATATAGAGAATAAATATCAGACTGTTCTTGTTGCTAGTTCCTCGATTGCGGACTCAGTAAAGGATAAAGTTGATTGTTGGAGAAGGGATACGGAACGTCATTGTGAAATTGAATTTCCTTATTATGAAGAAGAGAAGATTTATAAATCGTCGGTCGACGATTCATATGAATTGAATCGGTTTCTGGACAACATCTCTGCGTATAAATCTTTATGTGGTAAAGCTAATGTTAGTTATAACAAGTTTTGGGATAAAGAGTTAGAGAAGTTTAATTCTGTTAAAAAAACATCAACTGTAAGCCATGAAGAGTTCCGAGATTTGCAGAGCTCTTATCGGTTAATTAGGAAAGAATGGCGAAAGCTATTAGATACTTTAAGAGCAAATTGGGAACTCGAACAAATCCAAAAATTGCGTGAAAAGTTTTTAAAAAAATTACTGCGAGAATTAGATTTAATTTCTGAACTGATGAGTTGTGTGGACAATTTAGGACTAGAGCCTGGCGTTTTTTTTGATTTATCGTCCGGTAGTATAAATCTTAGAAATATCGCATCGATAAAGCGTTGGTTAGAGTATTTACGTAATGATCGCGGTGTACTAGCGATAATAGATCTAATGGGCAAGATTAACCGAATTAAGCATTCTGAAAAGATAGAAACGGTGAGTCATACCGTCACTCAAATAATGCAAGTACCAAATATCAACTCTAAAGAAGAGATTGTTGGTGTGAGGCTTGGAAACGACCTAGAACATGCACTTCCCAGTGAACTGGCATTAATGAGAGATCCTGAAACATCGGTTTTATTCGATCTAAAGTATATTGAATCTGGGCTTATGTGCTTTGATTTACAGGGGATGGATAAGGTTACGGAGTCTTATGAAACAGAAATCGAACAGACTGTATCTGAGGAGGACTCCAAAGGGCCAATGGTTATATGCGTTGATACAAGTGGCTCTATGCAAGGTGCTCCAGAAACCATAGCTAAAGCGGTAACTATGTTGATGGTGTTGAAAGCGAAACAAGATAATCGGGCTTGTTATTTAATTAATTTCTCAACAGGCGTCGAAATCTTAAATCTTTCAGGTGGATTTGCGATGGAAAGCTTAATTTCATTTTTACAAAAGTCTTTCCATGGTGGAACTGATGTTGCACCAGCAATTAGTGCAGGGCTAACTGCCATGGCCACAGATGAATATAAAAATGCTGATATGCTAATTATTTCAGACTTCATTATGAATGGCTTACCACAGGATTTATTAGAAAAAATAGCTTCTTTAAGAGAAGAAGGTAATAAATTTAACTCTTTAGTGATTGATTCATGCTTCATGGAGCATCGACTTAAATCAATTTTTGATAACGAGTGGGTTTATGATCCTCGAACCAGCAACATAGTTGAATTAATCAATTTTCAAACTAAATGCGAGAATACTGAATTAATTAACTAAATTCGATCTGAGACATAAATAGGAACTACAGAAAATGGACTTTAATACATTGAAAATCAAGCAACGCAAGTTACGAAGTGAGTTTTCTGAAGGACTAGGGCTAAGAGTGCATCGAGCGCTCAGTTGGCTCGAAAAGTCAGAACACTGTGGTGATGATCTAGATAGCCAGTTTATTTTTTTGTGGATCGCATTTAATGCCGCTTACGCACAAGATTGTAATAGATCTATTATGACTGAAGGTAAGACATTTTCGGCATTTATTACTAAGATCGTTGAGTTAGATGATTCCAATCGACTGTATGAATTACTGTGGAATGAGTTTTCATCTAGCGTGAGAGTCTTATTGGGCAATCAGTACATATATCAACCATTTTGGGATTATCATAACGGCGTATCAGATACTGGTGATTGGCGAGAGCGCTTTTCTAAGACTAAAATCGCCGCCAACTGTGCGTTAGCGGCAAAAGATACACAAGCTGTTATCGCTATTGTTTTGTCTCGCTTATATACATTACGCAATCAACTCATACACGGTGGAGCAACTTGGCAAAGCTCTGCAAATCGCGATCAAATTCGCGACGGTGTGACTTTTTTAGGTAAATTAGTCCCAATCATCATCGATATTATGATGGAAAACCCTAATACTCTTTGGGGGGATGCGCATTACCCGTTAATTGAGGATTAATTTCTGGCGCGATATCACAATCGCTGCTAGTATTCTCAGGCATTTTTTAATGTTTTATTTGATAGGTGACATGGGTTGTCACCTAGTGCTGTTATTCTGCTTGGCAACTAAGCAGACTCAAGGATGAAAACCTCGTTATACATGGATAGTAAAGAATCAATCGCTTACCGCTTAAGCGCTATCATTATTAAACTCAATGCTGGAGAATCGTTCTCTATCGACAAGCTAGTAGAGGAGTTTGGTACATCAAAACGCACTATTCAACGCGATATTAACGAACGCCTCGCTTTTTTACCTATTGAACGCAGTAACGGTAAAATTTCATTATCTGCCATCGCATTGGGGCAGCTCAATCAAAAAGACATTCGCAACTTCGCACAACTCTGCGGTGTTGGTGAATTGTTTCCTAAACTCGATAGCACCTTTATCACGTCAATTTTATCTAATGCTTATCAAACAGCTTATTTAGTTACAGGTAATGCATTTGAGCATGATAAGGCGCTTATTAGTCAAGGGTTAACTAAATTTGAAACGGCTATCACAGACAATAGAATGGTGAGTTTTACTTACAAGGAAAAACCTTATCAAGTGGCGCCTTATAAGCTTATTAATTATCGTCAAGTGTGGTATTTAGCCGCGCTTGATGGTGTAAAAATTAAAACGTTTCATTTAGGCAGTATCGAGAATATTCAACTATCTAACACCACGTTTAAGCCATGCAGTGACATCCTCGCGCAAATTGAAAACGCGGATGATATCTACTTAGCGCAAGATGCCACCGAGGTTGTGCTAAAAATCTCAAAAGATGTGGCACATTATTTTACAAGGCGCGACATTTTACCGCAGCAAAACGTCGATAAAACACTAGAAAGCGGTGAGCTCATTGTTTCTTGTGCGATTAGTTATGACTTGCAAATCGTATCGGTGATTAAACAGTGGATGCCGCATTTACAAATTATAAGTCCACAACGAATTCACGAGTTGGTGCTGCGTGACATGGCGTTATATCGCCAATTGAGCCAAGCGCCACAACCTATTTAAATTATTGAACTTAGCAAAGGATTATTTATGAGCTTCGACATATTAGACGCCATTAACGATGCCACCAAAGAGGCTGATGCCTTCGAAAATCATCCAATAGGGCAATTGAGTCTTGAAGAAAAACTATTGTATCTACAAGGGCTTGCCCTGGTGATGAATGTCGATGGCGATATTGACGCGAATGAACTGGAATACATACGTATTTTGATTAAGTCAGTTGGCCTTGAAGAAAGTGTGCTTGATGATATGAACAGCTTTGCGCAAGCGCCTGATAAAGACACCATTCAAGCGTTTTTCAGAACTTATCGCCGTCGTCCCATTGCTCAGCTTTTCTTATTTGATGCGCTGATGATGACACGCCGCGATGGCAAAGTTGATGATAAAGAAAAAGCGGTTATCGACAAGATGGCACAGCAACTGGAAGTTTTAACAGGCACTCAACGCGATATTTTCGACCTGTTCTGCCACATTAAAAATAAAAACTGGCAAGAAAGCGCGCTGTATTTTAGTTCACATTTATTAAATCCCGAACATTTTAAGCATTTATTGGACTATCACGAAGTCGATGGCGAAGCGTTGTTAGCAGAAACCCAAGAAATACGCGCTAAGCGGTTACTGCAATTATTTGCGGCGAAGATGCCAGAAATTGACCTTGATACTATTGAAGGCGATTTTGTAAAACCATCGTTAGATCATGATTTGGTTATGCCAATGCTGCAAGCGGAAATAGACCGTGGTAATGCTGAAGTGGTGAATGATAAAATGACCATTAAAGATGCCACTGAGTTAGGCGAGCTTGATCTAATGGCGCTAGGCTTTGGTTGGGATAAAGAGCACTGCGCGTTGATAAGCGTTGAGCGCCAAGAAGTTAGTGATACAAGCTTAATTAGTTATTTTGTAAATTTTGCCGGTAAATTAAACGCTGCGGAGCAACTGAATCTACTAACCAATGGCAAAGCCTCTATGCAAACACCAGCGTTTAGTGAAGATAAAAAGTCAATGAGTGTGTTTAAAGCATTAAAAAAATCGTTCCCTTATATCACAATTGATAATTGTGTTTATGCTTTTGAAGAAGGTCGGTTTTTAGACCGAATTTATAATTATAGAAATTGGTGGTTGAACGATAGCTATGAAGCTAATGAAAGCATCGTAATGAAATATTCAGAAAATGATTCTGATCATGCTGGTACATTCAATCCCATTAGCGAAGAGCAACAAGCAGAACTTTTAGAGAAGTTTATCAACGACGGTATCCCTAGAGCTCTATTTAAAGAAGATTAATCAGCAACTGTTGTTCACTCATTGCAGTGTGTCAAAACGTACGCTGCAGTCAAGGAAGTTTATTTATGGAACTCAAACTCTTTTTATTTAATCAGTCGGTGATGGTGGCCAGCCGTAAAAGCGAACTATGGCATTATCACTATGTGCGGGGTGAAAAACTTACCGCTACCTATCAATGGCAAGCCTTACATTGGCAGCAGTTTTTAGATTATTTACGCCAGAGTGTTGGCAGTGATGAGCTTTCTGAACTATCACTGAGCGTTTTATTCGAACCTAAAGCGAAAAATACTAAGGCAATACTCAGTAAATTAGTAGGATTTAAAAAATCTAGTTGTTTACTCAAGGCGGTCAATAGTTATTACGCTGAAGAGTATCATTCAAAAATTGCGTTTAAAAACTTGCCGCTTAATTGCGCAGAAGATGCTTTATCAATTAGTACAGAATCTGGGCGAAATAGCGTTGCGGAAGTGTCATTTTTGGCATTGTTAAATTCTGCGGATAATTCAGTAGATTCCTCTCAGAAAACTAAACCAACAAAAAGTAAAACGAAATTGTCCTATTTAGTCACACCACATATCGAACGTGATGATCTTAAAGCATTAGGGCTTCGAAATTCAAATGATAGTAAGCAAGGTACAGTCAGCGAAATGACCGCAACAGGCATTTACTTATTGGTTGACGATATTCGCTTATATGTGCCGAAAGATCGCATTCGCAAGGCTTTAGAAGTTAAGGCTGTACCAACTATAAAACAAGGACAGCAATTTACGGTGCTATGCAATGCTAAGGGCATTGTGCAAGTAGAAATTACTGTATAAGGACATAATTTATGACAAGTCAAAACAACACGTTGTTGGAAAAAAATCAGTCGTTTCAGCATTATGAAAATAACAAGCTAACGACAACTTCAGTTGTCAACGACGAAATTTCACACTCGCCAAACATCTTGGCTCAACACTGCCATTTTATTCGCATAGACACCATTGGCTATGATGCTAAAGACAAGATGCCACGCCGAGAAGCCTTGCAAAACGTTATTGGTGCGCTTAATAGCCCCGATTACAATTTTGTGTATTTATTGTCTGGCAATGAATATGGGGTTGAGTTGTATTTAGGGGTAACTAAAGACTATACGTATCAAAAACACAGTAAGTTCCATGCTTATGACTATGGTGAGTTATTACGAGAGTCGTTTAAGGGGAATTTCCACGGCAGTAGTGTATGTGATGTGACTAGTGAAAGTGATCTTAACCGTGAAATTTTGAGTAAAATTGAGCGCTGTAAACGCGGTTCGATAATCACCGGTATTCCATCGATTAACGAAAAGCACGAAGGTAAAGACGTTTATACCCAAAAGCTTGACCGCCTTGTTAATAGTATGGGCGGCGCCACTGGTCACTGGCAATTGATGATTGTGTGTGACGCAATGTCGCATCGAGAAATTAATGAGCTAAAAGACGCCTTGTTCGATATTTATGAGCAAGCACATCTTGCTGCTAAGGTGTCGATTCAAGAAAGCACCAGTGAAAACGAGAGCTCAAGTGTGACCTTAGGCACTGGTTCTAACAAATCGGAATCAACGGGTACCAATAAATCGGACTCAAACTCTAAGAATAGTGAAAAGAGTAGCTCGAGTCATTCTACTGGAATTAACAATAATATTTCGACTGGTAGCAATAAATCAGAAAGTAAAGGGCAGTCGCAGGGAACATCAAGCAGTGTGTCTAAATCTGCTGAGCACATCGACAAAGAGTATCAAGCGTTATTGCAATATATGGATGACGAATTATTTGAGCGTGTGAATCAAGGCTTGGTTAAGGGATTATTTAAAACGTCAGTATATGCCCTCGCCGAAAATAACTTAACGCATCAGCGTTTGGTGAGAAATTTGTGTTCAATGTGGCAAGGCGATAGTTCGTCATTTAGCCCATTACGCACTACGGAATTGCCCGATGGTGTAACATGTGATTTGTTTAAGGTATTGTCACACTTCCAATCACTTAACACCGCAAATACTTTGGGTAATGAGCTGCCATTGATATTTGGTCACCCTAATAATAAAGAGGCTTTAGAACTACGCACTTGTTTGACAGCGCATGAGTTAAGTTTAATTTGCTCTCTACCGGCAAAAGAGTTACCGGGTATATCGCTATCGCCATCAGTTGATTTTAGTTTAAACCCGAAAGCGACCTTGGACGATGATGCTATTACGCTGGGCAGTTTAATTCATCAGGGGAATGTATTAGCACATCGAACACTGTCAATAGATAAGGCAATGCTCAGCCGGCATGTATTCATTGGCGGAGTAACGGGGAGCGGTAAGACCACAACTTGTCGTCGTTTACTTACCGAGTCTCAATTACCGTTTCTAGTCATTGAACCTGCAAAGACCGAATATCGCTCATTGCTTGGTGAAATTGATGACATGGCGATTTATACCTTGGGTAATGAAAATATTGCGCCATTTAGATTTAATCCGTTTGAGTTGCTGCTTGGTGAGTCAATTACAAGTCATGTAGATATGCTAAAAGCAGCCTTTACTGCAGCATTTCCGATGGAAGCGGCAATGCCATATTTACTCGAAGAAGCTATTTACGAGTGTTATAGCGATTACGGTTGGAATACTGATGGTTGGATGGTGCCAGAACAGGCAAACCGTTATCATAGCGACCCATGGAATTGCTGTGGTTTGTATTGGCCAACCATGGATGACTTATTGGCAAATATGGATAAGGTCGTTAAAAGTAAAAACTTCGACCAGCGCCTAGAGTCTGATTATATTGCGTCTCTAGTGGCTCGTTTTAAAAACCTTACCGTCGGTGCCAAGGGAAAAATGCTTAACTGCAAGGTTTCTACCAACCTAACGAGTTTCTTAGATAAGAAAGTTATTTTAGAATTGGACGAGTTAAAGTCGCCAGAAGACAAGTGTTTAATGATGGGGCTAGTTATTAGTCGCCTTGCTGAAGCTATTAAACTGCGCTTTATGGAGCAGCCAGATTATAAGCATATTACCTTAATGGAAGAGGCTCACCGTTTATTAGAAAAAGTAAGCCCTGGTGATGACAGTTCTCGTGGTCATTCGGTAGGAATGTTTACTGATTTACTGGCTGAGGTTCGTAAATATGGAGAGAGTTTAATCATTGTTGATCAAATCCCAAACAAGCTAACGCCGGAAGTGCTTAAGAACACCAATATTAAAGTTATTCATAAGCTGTTTGCGCGTGATGATCGCGAGGTTATTGGCGACACTGTTGGCTTGGATGATCAGCAAAAGACATTTCTAACCAAACTAAAAATTGGTGAAACCATTGTGTATTCCGGCGACTGGAATGAAGCGGTACACGTAAAAATTAATCGCATGTCTTCTGATACCAGCTTATCGGAACTCGAATTAATGCAACTTGCACAAACCGTAGGTAAACGTCAACAACACAGTCCTGATGCGTTGAATGCTCATCCAGAATTTGCGGATGTAGGCGGAGATGAGTTAGCCGACTTAGATGTCGTTGCTTATGGTGCTTTGAAAAGTCGCTTCAAAAAAGTGCTGGAATCCTTAGCTGATAACGCGCGTGAAAAGAGTTTGTCAGAATTAGGAGCTGGGGCGAGTGGATGCAAATCTAAGTTAAATCGCAAAGCATTTAGATATTTTGTTGAAGATTTAACGGTGCTTGAGGAGTTTACGATCCAATCGGGGATTAATGGAAAGTTGTTGCAGCGTTACCTGCTGTCACGTTTGCCATTAACTACGTCATTCACTGACAAACAAGCTTATGAAGCCGCACTTGATGAATGGTTTAAGATCCATGATATTGATGAGCAGCAATCGCTATTTAATTCACATCCGCAAGAGATTTATTTCTATTTGCTCAATAAAATTTTTTCAGTTTAAGGAAAAACAATGAACCCAGTATTCATACCAACAATATTATCGACGCTTCAGTCGTTGCTTCCTGCTATAACTAAGGCATTGAATGTGGTTATTACCAAGTTACCACTGTTGCTAGATCGTATTGTACCTATCGCTGATATCTTACTTAGAGTTTTGCAGAATGTGGACAACAAGTCAGGTGATATTTCTGCAAAAGATTTAGGGGATAAGGCATTGCAGGTAGAGCAGCAAGGAGATATTTCTGAGCAAGGTGAAAATATTTATGATGCAGTGAAATGCTATGAGGTGGATGAGACAAAATCCAGTACCATCAGTGATGATGAGAAATATGCAGCATCTTTGTTAATCACCATGGCATCGCTAGAGGAGCGTTACGGCAGTGATGTGAGTCAGTTAGCTAGTTTGGTTTATCGTAATAGTGATTTCTTTAACGTCGATCGTTTAAGTGCTTATTTAAAAGCATGCGATAACGGTCAGCTCATTGTGGGCCAACTGTGTGATTATTACACGTCAAGCTTATCTCCTTCTGAAAAAGACTCAGTAGAGTTGTCACTAATTGCTATTGAAAAATCGTTAGTGGCAGACTCACCGGAGCAGCAAGACATAGTAAAGCATATAAGAGAGGAGATGGAATAAAATGGGTTGGTTTAGTGATGTTTGTAGTGCGGTAAGTTCAGCATGCCGAAGTGTGTGCAATGCCGTAACTAGTGTAGTAAGTAGTGCCGTTGAGTTAACCGCAAAAGTTGGATCTATGGCACTAGAAGGTTTACGCGGAGTTGCAGCTGTAATTTGTAGCGTCGCTCAAGCGCTTGGATTTATGGGTGTTGATGAATCAGCCAAGGATTTAGGGGATAGATTTATTCAAGCTGAAGGGGAAGGTATCACGCTGGAAAGCTGTAAAGGCGATTATGATCTGTATATGGATAAAATTCGAAACTTTAAACTTGACCCTGAAAAGTCTAAAACAATTTCAGATGACGATAAGCTTAGAGCTACGTCAGTTGTAATGGGTTCGCGTATTGAACAGCACTACGGTCAAAGTATCGCACCATTGATTCCTATGATGGCTAGAATACCTGAATTTCTCTCAGGTGGTCGCCTAAAAAGTTTTTTAGATGCAGGCATATCACTGAGTAAAGTTGGAGGGTATTTTTGCAGTAATCTAGATAGACGAGAGATTCCAGCTGTAGAAGCACAGCTAATAAAACAAGAAAAAGCAATAGCACCAACCGCGGACGATCAAAAGCTGCGAGATATGCTGAGAGATATGCGGGAATAGACATGATGAAAATCTCTAGTGCTGCTGTTGAGAGGAGGAAGCTTATTTAAGCCGCACTAGCCGTCTTCGGCTAGTGCGATTAATTGAAAGCTACCTAGTATGTGATCAAAAATACCGTTGGCTGTAGTCACCTAGCGGCAACTACAGCCTGACAGTTCACTAAATACCATGGCCTTCCACAAAACTTGGCTTGTTTTCTTCAAATGGCTGAAATCCTTTTGTAACTGTCGTTTCTAACGCGTGAGCATAGCGTTGTGTTGTTTGGACGTTTTTGTGGTGTAAAGCGTCCCGCGTTGCGTAAATATCTTGAAAATATTCTGTGTAGAGAGTGGCAAACGTATGTCGTACATCGTACATTACAAAGTTTTCGAGATTGTATTGTTTACGAAAAGTATTTAACGCTGTCTTATAATATTTCAGTTTTTCTTCTCGCTTTACAGGAGAAGGAAAAAGCCAATTAGTAGATGAACGGCTGTGAATAGCGTGCCTTTTCCATTCTTTTAGTATTTTGACTAGCTCACTTGTCATATTGACCATTTTTGTTTCTTTTATTTTACCCGCTCCGCCGAGAATCATGATTTTTTTTCTTTTGAAATCTATATGGTTCCATTTGATGTTAAGCGAATACATCGGACGTAAACCTGTTGAAAGGCCCAGCAACACTAATGGGGTGAGATGATCAGCATATCGACACGCAGACTGCCGATGACGAAGCTTCTTTTTATCTCTATGTGCTAACGAAGCGATTAAATGGCGCAGACTATCTTCATCTAGATCACGAAATTTAGCTTTGGAAGTTCTAAACTTAACCTGACCATATAGTGAAGGGCAGAGCTCAAAGGGGTGATGGTTGAACTTTGATGCTTTTTTCAAAAGTGCCCTTAAAGTACATACATAATTCTTCAATGTTGATTCTGAGAATTTATATCTGTTGTCATTGACCCTTTTTGCGGTGGTACGACATTGTTCCAAATATTCGACTAATTCTGCTGCTCCAATTTTATTGATAGGATAATCCTTAAGGTAAGAGAAATTGTTCTTGATTATATTTACTTTATTGGTTGTCGTGTTGGGATTTTCTAAATTGCATAGTGACTCATAGGTAGGTAGAAATTCAGCTAACGTCGGTACGTTTGTAGTGGCACCTTGTATTAACTTTGGTTTTTTTTCCTGTTGCATTATTTTTATTGAACGAATCACATTCTCTACCAATTGATCGGCGTTTTCTGACATATATGTGACTAGTTTCATTCTACTTGGTGCTCTCGAACGTTCTCTATAGCGTGTGTATATTGAAACTGCTTTTTCAGAATTAAAGCCTAATTTGCAAGTTTGATATTCAAATTTAACATTGAAATGACTCCGATTCAGCCTTATATATAAGCCTTCAACGCCCTTAACTTTAAACTCTAACATTGGTCGTTTTCCTTCGAGCCAGTGCGTTACTTTTTCAACGACTTGTGAAACTGCATGTGTAGATGCACCTGTTAGTGTTGCGTTTATTTGCGGTAAAAAATCGCATTGAGATTGCGTTGCTTCAAGAAAACGAATTACTTCAATTATTATTTTGTTTATCATGGTATAAGCCTTTTGTTTACATCAATAAATTGTTTAGTTTGGTATAGGTGTTAAGCAAGCATGCTATTTAATGCTTCCCAAGAATCATTTTGAGCGGCTTTACAATTATTCTTATCTGATTCTGTCTCTTATACACATCTCCGAGCCCACGAGACTAGGCATGATCTCGTA
>OJBM01000170.1_pt1 | contig 27806 bp, 23 predicted proteins | sample 1591061 | NCBI WGS metagenome assembly OJBM01 (sample SAMN05416872, study PRJEB24817) | seawater metagenome | isolation source: Sea water | place: Canada:Atlantic | collected 2013-11
CAGATGTGTATAAGAGACAGGGTAAGATAGAATTGAAAATTTCATCTAAATCATTATTTCTTTGAACCTGATAACAGATGAAATATCTAAAATCTTCTAATGCAACGTTACTCTCAAATAATCCTTTTACTTCTTCCCAATATGGTGAATATCCATATTCTTGCAAAATCATAAAGGCTTTGGCTGTAATTCTATCATTATAGTTTTTTTCACCATTAAAAAATAAAAGAGCGTTAGCTTTTTCTGTTCCATAAATGGAGCAAATCGCTTCAAAATACAATTCAAAGTTTTCTAAGAACTGACTATGGTGTTCTTCAGAGTTAGTTGTTGAAATTGCTCTATACAGCTCACTTGAATAAATAAAAAGAGGCCAATCTTGTGATTTCTCAGCTACATGTAAAAAATTTTTATAGTTATTCTTTATCAATGACTCTGAATGGCCGTAATATAAGCTCTTAGATAAAAAGTTTTTCTCTGCATAGTTACTAGCGTCTTCATACCGCTCTGAAAGAATTAGGTAGTTTAATAAATATCTGTAAGATTTGTCATTTTCATAAAATTCATTATTAATCAACCAATTTGCTATGTATTCATATATCTCTTTAATGCATTCTATAGAAGACAATTTCTCAATATTAAACCGCCTAAAGCTATCATGATATAACTTTACTCCCCCCCTAGAACTATTTTCCGATATAACAGGAGATAATACTTTCATATCAGAAGTAAAATGACGCTTCATAGGTATTATTTCTTTGAGTTCTTTTTTACTAACAGCGAACTCTAAACATGATAATATTTCAGACGTTGTATTATTACCTATCTGATTTGTTAAATATTCATAATAATTTTTTAGGTTAAAATCATATTTAGGCAGACTATCGATGAGTTCATAAGTAATAGTTTGATAATCATAAAGGGTCTTTAAAATATAAGTTAAATAAAGTGGGCTTCCTTCACTTTTTTCATGAAGTAAAATCGATAGATTTTGTTCGTCAATCTGAATATCTTCATATTCAAATCGTCTCATTAGTTCTTTGGTGTTTTCGATTTCCCACTTAGGTAATTGTACTGCTCTAAACTCGTTATTTTCTACTAAAATGCCGACTTCTATCGTAGGCTGGGAACCTAATAAAATACTGACGTTAGCGGGTAGTTCAATCTTCGATATGTACTCAATAATTCTTGTCTTTTCTTGAGACAAAGTAACTGATGCTTTTAAAGCCCTATCGATATGATCTAATCCATCAACAATGATTATTATTGGTTCCTCGATAGCAGAAAGTAGCAAATTTAATTCATCTAAATTCGCCGCTAATACATTCTGTTTTTCTTTCTTTAGTTCGGGGAATTTTTGCCCAATATCACTTATTAGGTTACCAAAAAACACATCTGAACTAACTCTTCTGTCAAACAAGGGGTCTTCTGTACTGGTAAAGCAATAGTGTCGTATTACAGCACGGCTATTACGCGTCAAATACTCTATCAAATTGGTTAAGAACCATGACTTTCCCGAACCAGGTTCACCAAGTAATAACGTTTTCTTGTTAGCAATAACATTGCTAACAAATAAACCGTTTTTTTCATCTGATGTAATATTTTTAGTTTGGTCAACTTCGAACTTTTGCTCGATTCGACCAAAATCAGTTCTAACTCGCAGTTCACTTAGTATATCTTTAGCAGAAACTTGAGCTGAGCGTGTTCGATATGCCCCTGCTAATTTAGCTAATCTTTCTAGAAAGTCGGGGATATAAATATCATCATTAGGGTACTGCCCAATCCCTAACTTTTGGGCTTGGCCTATTAAGATTTCCTCTAATTTACTTGGACTATTAAATTTTAAACTTGCTTTAGGTAAGTTAACTTCAATAAGTAAATCATTACAAAAAGTACTAAATTCACTTCTATCTGTATTATTATCTTTTGCATACTGACTTAGACTATTCCAACGGTTAAAGTTCTCAGGATTCTCTTCCCATAAACGATCAAGGTTAATTTTAAAAACCTTTGTTGGAAAGTTATTGAATGACGAGCTGTCAGGCTGGACCTCTAAAACCCTTGTAATATCAACGTCAGTAGGTTCGTCCCAGGCCAAGCATAACCTAAATTCTGAATTAGGCGTTTTAAGGTTTTTCCAAGTTTCAAATAATTTATGAATTGCTATTTTGTAATGAGCATCGCCTGAGAGATAATCTTTTACTAGTTTTTTTGATACTGTGTCATTACTGTATTTGATCTGCTTCCTTTGTGTTTCACCACCATTAGTAATTACTAAGTCATCAAACCTATCAGGAATATCTCCTGTGGTATTCTTTTTATCAATCGAAAAAACACTATTAAAATTACCGTTCAATACTTCTTTTAAAATAAAGTAGCTTGTTATCAAGTCTTGGTAGTCATACCCTTCATGTGCATTATTTAAACTCAAACCTTATTTCCTTATTAAGTTTTTCTTTAGATAAGAACGCTATCTTTAATTACAAGCCTATCTAAAAACATTATCAGCCGCTTCCCGATATTCTACAGGCGGTCATTATCATTTTTTTTATAAAATCCATTTTTTCGTCTGTTTCTGATCACTCGTATAGCATCCTCTGTTGCCAATCTATTCTTTGGCAAGTCTAGTACTACATTTGCTATCGAAGCAATAGAAGCATTACTAAATGAAAAGCTCTTAGGTATTTGACGGGTATTAATTAAGTCAGAATCAAAACCTAATACAAAATCTTTTAAAACAGATTTTCTTCCGTCCATAACTTCTTCAGGAAGATAACCTTGCACAGGAAGCTCGCGTGATGATTCAAAATCACCAATAGCAGAAACTAGCCTTTCAGGTTCCGGCCAGTACTTACCATCATACTCACCATCGAGTTTCTTTAACTCATTTTCAACCCAGCCAGTGAAATGACCGTTATACATTCCAGCCGACGAAATTAAATCAACAAGATTCATATGTTCTCCAGTAGTAAAGTCTTCAGTATCGAAGAGCTCTCGTTGGCGTATTAACGCCTCACTCAATCGGTTTGCCAAACTTGGAATTTCTTCATGTAATGACACCAGCTCTTTTTGCGCTTCGCGTTTATTTGATATCGAATCTTTGTTAAACAACCCTCCTGATGCCCAAATAGCTTCTAGTGCTAATCGCAGTCCAGGGTTATAAGATTCCAAGGAATACCCGAAGTGTTCACATAGTTCTGTATAAACACACTTCATTTCGCACGTACGAGATAGTATTCGCTCCATTATAGGGTGCCAGCTATTCCAGACATTTCCTCCCTTCAAGTCAGCTAATTCTTGATACGTAAATGCCTCACAGAAAGTAGTTGGGCAGCGTGTAGATTGTGTATCCATAATATAAAAGTATCTCTTAGTTATTTCGTTGTTAATGTTTTATCAAATGCCAATTACAATTACCGTATCTAAAGATAAGTAATTATGCTCCCTTTAGATCACTCTCCAACTATCACTATTAAAAACACTAAAACGATAATCATCAACAGCCCTCTTAGCAATTTACATCTTGCTTGTTAATATTAGGCAGTATGTTACCTTACATCATGTTTTAATTGGATTTATATATGATTACAAAAATAGAAGCTGTTAAAAACTTACCAAACATTGAAGACAGTGATTTGTTTAAAGCTGTTGATTTGGCGTTGTGGCTAATTATTGACAAAAATGCATCATTAACTAAAGCCTTACAAATAGCGACTAAACATTACTCTGTAAAAGCACATATTAATAAATATGTTCGAATAGCTATTCCGCAGGAATTTTTTGATAAAAGGAGTTTAGGCAATGCAAACGCAGTAGTTCGTCATAAAGTTGCTTATCAACACGGCGTCAGTAATCATATGAAATCTATAATAAATGACAGATGATCCAAGTAAATATTAAAAGCTTGCTCAGTCTAAAGATCGTAGCGACGGAGTATGTGATTAATTTAATAACGTTCATCGTAGATTTAGCTACAATTATCGGCTATTCAATTCAACCTAAATACAAGCTCATAATTTTTAAAGACTCTTTTTCAATAACAGACTTTATCTCATCAATGCAATCCCATGATTCACGATAATCAGATCGAGAAATACTAACTCGAACTGAATTATTTGAGATTAAGGATTCCGCAAATACTTTATATTCTAAATTCGTTGGTGGAATGTTCTTAGGAACAAAAATAAGGCGTGGGCGTACCGTTGAACCATTGTACAAGAATACATTTAAAGAAATTGAAGGAGCACTCAACTTTAACTCCGCTATTAGAACACTTTTATGCTCAATTCTGTACTTCGAAATCATATATTCTCTTACTTCCTCTCATTTTAATTAGCGTAAAAGCACTCCTTGCTCTGACGTACCATTAATTAAAAACAATAATTATCAATAAGTTAATTAAAATAAAAACTATCAATTAGCCGTTCACGAAAACTTGTGCTGAGATAAAGGTTATTCAACGGTAATTTATCACTTAGCGTTGAGGTGTTTTTTATATTGGCGTTACCGCTGTTACTAACACGACTCCATTCTAAGCAGTCGAGTGTTAACAAATCATCGTAATTATGCATTTCATCAGCTGCGGGGCGAATTGGGGACTCAATAACTAAGTCACTTTCAGCAGGTAAATTATTATCAAATTCATAACTAACGCGCTTAATAGCATTAGCATCAGGTATATCTGTCTCTATTCGTTCAGCAAATTGATTTAGGTTTTTCTCTGCAAAAGTATATAGCCAGGCTTCTTGATTAATTTCTTTACTCATTCTTAATATTCGACCAAGTACCTGCCTAAAATACAGTTCAGTCTTAACAGCACTTAGATGGCAACAAACTTGTAGCCTTGGGATGTCAGTACCTTCGCTAATCATGCCAACGCTGACTATCCACTCTATATCGCTAGTGCGAAATGCAGCGATTTCAGATAGAGGTTCATCATGCCGATAAGTAACAATTACTGCGGTCTGGTTAAATTCACTGCGTAATATTTCCAATAGCTCTGTGGCGTGTTCTACTGACGCAGCAACAACTAATCCACCTGCCATTGAGTTTTCAACTCGTATTTTTTGTAGTTTTTGGCAACCTAACTTTAAGACGTATCTCATTGCATCGTGATTGGAGATTATTGCTTGATATGGGACTAATTCGACACTCATTAATTCTTCGATTGATCTGAATGTAACGCTCTCATTATTCAATTTATTAACTGTTAACTGATCATTATCAATCAACACAATTTTTGGGGAGCGACATACGTTATCTTTGATGGACTGCCTAAGTCCATAGGTGTAATCACATTCAATTAAACCGTCTGAGTTCGAGTAATTAGCCAATACTATTGGTGCTGTATCTGAACGCCAAGGAGTGCCAGTTAGCGCCAAGGTATAAGCAGCTTGTTGTTGCATCTTGGTTAGAATTTCTAATCCCCACACATTAGCATCTTCATGAGATTTGCCAGCACAATGATGTATTTCATCGAACACGATAAAAACTCGATGCTGGTTTACAGCCTTCCAGAAATCGTCTTTCATAAACAACATGTGTTGATATGTATAAGAGCCACCAACAGAGCCGATACCACCGTTGAAAATACAACCTAGCCTAGATGAAAATGTATTTTTGATCGACTCAGCAATCTCTCTTGACGGCGAAAAACATAGAACAAGATCAATTAAGTTTTCTCTTTTTAGCTTAGCTGCGACTTCAGCGGCCATTATCGTTTTTCCTGATCCAGGAGTTGCTAAACAAAGAAAGTGTTTCTTTTCATTTGAATATACATCTAAAGCACTTTTCACACATTCAACTTGCCACTGCCTTAACATGAATGATCAACTATGCTACTTGTATCTAGAATCCTACCAACAGCATTGATTTTTCCTAATAGTTGGACAGACCTATTCCTAGCGTCTAAATGAAGTGATTTCAAATAATTAACTTGCTTGGGAAAACGATGAATAAGTTCTTTATATTCCTCGACTTCGCATAGCACAACCGCTAAATCAGTTTCATGAGCACGCTTCTCTTTAGATAAGGCCTCAATAAAATTATTTTCTTTTACCGGAATCACATTCTTTTTAGCTTTGGTAATTCTTTTAGCTTTGCTTACAAAGTGGCTATCGTTGAATAGCGCCGTTTTGGAATAAATAAGTGTTTTTGTATTATCTTTTTTTACTTTGATTAATAGTTTCTTATCTACCAATTTAACAAGCTGACGATAAATAAACCGACGCGCTTCACCTTCATCGGTGAATTCCGAAGAAACTTTTAATAGAGAATTTCTTATCTCTGTAACGGTAAAATTATTTAAATCATTTTCTATCAATAACTTATAAACAAAAGCATTTAATGATACAACATTGGACACAACTCAACTCCAAATAAAACATAAAACTTAGGATTGCTAAGTATACAATAATCAGTAAAACTTAGACAATCTAAGTTCTTCAGGTTAAGTAGATGAATAATAAGTGGCTAAAGAGAATCCTATTCCAGTTCGCCTTAAAGAGGCTAGGAAGAGAGCAAATATTACTCAAAAGAATTTGGGTATTAGAATTGGCATGGAGATTAACTCCGCGAGTGCTCGCATGAACCATTATGAGAAAGGTCGTCACACTCCCGATATTGATACGCTGCAACGTATGGCTGATGAACTAGGCGTGCCGTTGAATTATTTTTTCTGTGAATCGGAGTCTAGCGCAGAATTAGCATGTTTAATTGCCAAGCTTGATGAGAGTGAAAAATTAACTCTGATAAAAAATTTATCTCTAGAGAAAGAATAAGCCTCATAAATTACTGAGGCTTATGGTTTACTCTGCCTCTTCGGCAGCTTTTTGTTGGTTGATACGGTTGCTTTCTTACTGGCCTATTTTCAGCTGCCTATACGGCAGTTCACGGTTAATCCTTCGGCCTGTAGTGTCTTCATGTATTTTCAACTGCCTATACGGCAGTTCATTCATAAAAGCTAATATCTCCGATAATTTGATAGTTTTCAGCTGCCTATACGGCAGTTCACAGTACTTAAAACCAATAACATCTATATATTTCAGTTAATAAAAAACATTTGCTGTAAAATACCTTATATTACAGTAACAATTTAATCACTTGATATATAAATAGAATTTATCCGGTAATAATTTAAAGGTCAAATAAGTCAGGTACTGTTCCTTTAAAGCATTCATTGGTCGCTAAGCCATAGTTCCCATAATCATTACTACTCTTATTGATATTAACTTCTTTTTGAATATGCAGCATAAGTGTCGTATTTGAACTTTTACTATGAACAGCTACGTTATGAAATAACTCGACTTCACGCATTGCTGAATTGAGAATTGGTTTAAACTCTTCCCCTCTCGCTTCAGCTCGTTTCTTAGCCCGTTTTAGTCGTCGTTTCTTTTCACCAACAAAGCATTTAGCAATATTTTGATTACGTTTAAAACGTACTTCAGGGCTGTTACAAGGTACTTTATTCACTGTACTAATAGAAAACACATTGTCATTTTTCATCATTTCAAAATAAGGTTGTTCGCTTAATAACTCAAGTAATGCTTTGTCATTACTCACAAAAGCAATTGATTTACCCAAACTTCCATTACTCCATTGAGGAAAACTCACACCAATACCACTGCACTGCCTTTTAGCAATAAACCCATGAAGAATCGATATACAGCGACCAGAAACTAGACAAGTATCAATTTGCTCAGGTAAGTAATGAATACAAAAATAATACCTAACCATCTACTTATTTCCTCGCTGAAACATTCCACCCTTGCAAAGTACTGCCATGACATAATGAATATCGTTCGATATTTTTGTTCTGTCCTCAAGTGAATTACGTTTTAAATAGCGAACAAATAATGCTGTTTTCTCAATCAAAGAATAAAAGTCTTTTTTCGTCATAGGGTGTCTTTGTGCAATCAGATAATCTTTATCAGCACCATACTCATGAACTCGCAAGCGCTTGTCTCCTTCGTCATTCCACCAATCATCGATGAAACTCAATGCTGCACCAATTTTTACTGATTGAAAACATACTGCATATTGTTCACTCTTAGGATCAATCGTTGTTGCATATTGACGTGAAGACTCACCTTGTTGAACTTTTTCTGTGAACTTTTGACTAGGATGCACTTCCTGGCAAAAAGATGTTTTTAGGGCGGCTGTTACGTCTATATTCCAATAAATACTAGGGTCGCTTAATGCTGCTGAGAATTCTTTGCTTAATTCATCAAGGCATTCCTTATCTTTATCTCTCCAACGTCCATTCCAACTCAGTAACCTCGCATCATCAATGACATAAGAATTGCCATTAGACGTCACTACTTCAATTTTAGTACCGTTGGTATGCTGATTACGCCATAACCATGCACCCATCAATAAATTCATCGTGTAGCGTTTTGCGAGTTCGTCATATCCGCTGTTCTTCTTATAATTCTCAGCTAAGCGACTTAACCATTGCCGCACTTTACGATCATTACAATTAGTAGGTTCTAATGAATTAGCCTCTACTCTTAACGAAAATCGACAAAACAACTCGTTTATATTAGGAGGGACATAGCACATATCTACGGTGTGTGGATTACGGTAAGCGAGATCTTGAGGTTCTAGATTTTTGATACTAGCGTTTTTACCGTAAGCTTCAGAAAAGCCTGATTTTTGTCCAGAGATTTTAGTAACTTCAATTTGTAATGGCATGAAATCACTACTTGAAGTCTTGTAAAAAAATACAGCTTTACCAGGGGATAATGAACGAACATAACTAAGCTGATTACATAACTTCATTTCAATTACTCACGGTTAGCTGTTTCCATTAGCATAACCTCATTTTCGACGTTTAACAGCCAAAATGCATTACGCATAAAATTTTCAACGCCTGCCAAACGAGTTTCAATAGGTGTTAAGCAGTTCACTACGCCAATTGCAGGCTCTACATAACAATGCTTATCTTCTAACGCACCAACACGTTGAGTTGGTCTCTCCATCGCCACATAGCCTATTGCCGCTGGCCTTAATCTAGGCTTCAACTCTAATATAGCAGCCAAACTTTCTAGTGATGTAACTTTTTGATTGGTGGGATAAATCCAACAACCATTGCGTGGCAATATAGCTAGTGGTTTAAATAATTCATTGGGGGTGCTATAAACTTGAACCCAATTCTTATATTGTTCCATCAATGGTGCTTGCAATGTTCCGCCAGCAAAGCGAGGTGGCATAGCTGCTTGAATTAGTGAAATTTGCTGCGAAAGCGATGTATCAGAATTAGGTGTCACCGCAATCTTAATCACTAAATCTATCGTCATATCACATAGGTGATTATCAATAATTCCTGGGCGTTTTACATCAGATATTTTGCTTTTATGCGTCAACTTACTTGGCTCAGGTAATTGTTTACTCTTCAACAAATTGTAATTACGCATGAACCAAGCACTACCTATCACCGCAACGTCATCACTCAGAAGTTTATTAAGCCTACGCTCGAAATTATGACTCCACCCCCCTAAAGCATTTAGTGAAGGAATACCAACGAGGTAAGGATTAGCTAATGCGTTAGCGTCTGTAACTCTTAAGTTTGAGAAATGCAAATAGCAAACATCTTGTTCGGCTTCACTCTCACAACTTTCATTACGTGATAACTTATTGAGTAACCATTTTATTTGGCTACGAATTGGCTGCAATAATTCTGGATGAAAAGCAAACATAACGGTATTACGGTTATATTGAATCTGACTATGAAAGTGGGTGTTTAGCAGAGTTACTAACAATGGTAATTGACTACGGTCGAGCGTCAAAAACCGATACTCCAGACTGCCTTCATCAAAATTAAGATGTTCATTATTAGATTTATTTAATGCCTCACGCCATTCAATGAGTGGTGCTAACCAACAGGCTAACTGTATTCTAATTTCACGTAATGCAGCAACTCTCCGATGACGTCTTAATTTTAACGTTATCGCTTGATTATCTCCTGCAACAATAGCCATAGCATTCACAAATACCTTATTAGTGATAGCCCTGTCATGAAATACACTTTTCCCTTTGTTTAATAAGTCTGATTTCGAATGACTATAGTTATGTTGACTACTATTCCATACTGGTGGCAAATATTTCATTGCCCTAATTTTACCAGCGAGTGATGACGCCAAATCACCAACACTACTTGCTCTTACGTGATTAACGATAATGCTTTTAAATCTGTTATCGAACGAAAGTCGTTGTACTTTAGCTTGCACACTCTGGCTAACTACAGGAGTAACGGCAATGTAATGATTAGCTTTAGGTATTCTTATTTGGATTGAATATGGACTAACTTCGTCAGGAAAATCAGATATTGGAAACAAGAGGGATAATCGCTCTTTCATAGCTATTATACATTTTTCACTCATATCTAATTGTGTTAAGCAGCTAATCCATAATTTATCTTTAGCAATTATCAATTTAGCCAGATTTGTCAAACTCCCTTGCCACCAGAACATGCAACAAAACAATTTCGCATGATTTATTCGTGCACTATCATGCGACCAGCCAATGAGCGGTAATTCACTAGCACTTGTGATTACATCACGTTGTGGCGAAAGTGATGGCGCTAACAACCTCTGATGACTCACTCTGATATCGGGATATTTTAAGTTATGAGTATGAAACCAACCTACTTCATCGATGCAGTGGTTTAAGTAGGATTGATCATGCAATAACGTTTTAGCTAATAAAACATCACAGAGATCTGCTACATCATTACGCTTCAATGTCATATTCAGTAAAATAACTAGCAATAGTTCTTCACTGCCATCTACCTTCAATGGCTCAGTGTATGAGGCTAACGCCTTTCTTAACAGAAGGTCACGTTCTTTAAGGTCATTATTTTTTAATATCTCATTGAGTTGCATACTGTCACCATGCTGGCAGGTAATGTTGTGATATTGTATTGAATGAATGCATTTTTGCTTCTCTCAGTTCAATGACCTGACGCAAATAGAACGCTGGTTGATGACGTGATAATTTATTATGTAATTTAGGCTTAAAACTCAATGCTAGATAACCTTCCTGGTAAAGCCGATAAACTTGGTCATGACTGGTATTTAATAATATTGAAACTTCCATCACAGACAGAAGTAAGTCTGCAATATTAGCTTGCTTACCCTTAGGGTTCAGTCGCACCAATTCTACTAAATAATCTGTCACAGTATTTAAGATGAAGTTATGTTGAATTTCGCGTACAGGAATATTTTGACAAGATAAAATAAGATCTCCAAAAATTGTTGAAAATCCAGTTTTGTTAAATGTTTGAACAAGCTTAAGTTCTGCACTATTAACTAAAACATCAAGCTCATGGTGTAAACCATGTGGCCAATTATCAAAGTAACTAATCGCAGGTACAACATTGTGAAGAAATCCATGCTCAACAAACTCTGAAGTTTTGTATTTTTGATGGCGCAGATACCATAGTATTAAACCAAATCTAATCGACAGATCTGAAATGCTTAATAGTGGGCTAGCCGATTCAATTAAATCCCCAGCGATAATTCTGCTTAATACTAAATTAGTTTTGCTAGCAGGTTTTATCGGTGCATTACGTAAATCAAAGCCACAAATACATACTGTAAAACTCTCTGTGCGTTGATAGTTTAAACTTTCATTGCATTCAGGACACTTGTGCAATAATTCACATTTATGATGATGACAAGCCGTATAGTGCGCTATATGCCAATTATGACGTACATATAAAGATTCCTCTAAACACTCAGGGCATATTGGAGTGGCATCAATTCGTAAAAAACAACGAGGAATAGCGACACCTTGATGTAATACTGCCGTTAGCCCCTGAGCATATTTGATATTAGAATTTGTTATCGCGAGGTTAAGTAAATGGAACTCTTCGTTATCAGTAAGCTTTTGTACTAACTGAAAAGCACGTACTCTTAAGCTACTTGTTCGGTCGGCATGGTACACATTCAATAAACTAAGTTTACGAGGCAACGCACCTGCGGCTTCATGATCGAACTCCATAAGCCATTGCCATAATGCATCACTAAAATACTGATAAGATTCAAAACAGTTATCGATAGACAATCGCAAAATATAACTCTCTAACGACTCATCAACTTTAGGCTTAGGACGAATTAACAATTGCATCAACACACCTTTACTTAGGAATACTTAGTTTATATATAACCCCATTTGAGTAAAAGTGGAAATAACTTTCGAACCAACGATGTAAAAAATACTTACAAAGGCGCTAACGTCTTACAATGTTCGAGGGCTACTCTGACCCTTTCTTGTTCCGGTGAAAGTGCTTTCCCCTCCCTAAAGCTTACAACGTCAGCAAAGTTTTTAATAAAAATATCTAAATTTTCGTGCAGTTGATTAGTGATAAACATTAGAAGATATTCGTTAGGGCTCAGTTCTGATTTTTTTTGATATAGGCGATACCACTCTCTAAGTATTTCAACATAATCGACTTGGTAGTCATACGGCGCACTCAAATCATGCAACAGATTGAAATTTGGAAATGTTTCACACATCAAATGGTCTTTCCGAGCAGTCCACAATTCACGTATTTGAATACTCTGATTCACAGCATCGTTTGACCGGCACTTATGTATCATGGTGTTAACTTCTTTTTCAGTTATCTCTATTGCATCAAGTGTGCAAAGATCTATACGGCCTGCTAAATCATGGAATTCGGTACTAATTATGGACTGAGTTAGCTCTCTTTGTATTCGAATTCGATCTTCTAAATTGGAAAGAAATTCATCTTTTAGTATTATCAGTTTTTCTTTGTATGGTGCTCTGGAAATCAGCGATTCGAGTTCCCTTCTCGACCTCACTTTAACTGACTCTAGTTTTTTTATAGAGATATGATTATCATCTAGATCGCGTTCATAATCTTCTAAGTAAGCCAGCATACAGCTGATAAACTTATCTGTATCATTAGCTAACTTTATTCTTTGCTGCTGAGCGAAATCTTCCCATTGAAGCTTCACTTTCATAGAAGTAACTGTTGTTTGTTGCATATTCAGTGCTTCTTGATAGTTTGGTCCTTTATTTACAAGATAGGGAATTATATTTCTATCAACGAAACTAAGCGAATCCAATGAAGTTTGCTTGTTACCAATGTGACTCTCAATACTATTGGTTTGCTCCTTATAAGAAAAATTAGGAATTAATGCATTAATAATTAGCTTCTGATGCAGTCGCGATTTTTCTAACTCAAAATCAGAAAAACTAAACGCATTAAAATGACAATTATTTCTTGTAGGGCCATCAAGCGTACCGGCAAGTCCATATAAAACAAACTCAAAAACATTTGGATGTGTAGCTTCTAACGTAGGCGACATCAACCAAATAACTTTTATATTATTTTTAATAAAAAACTTTTCTCGCTTAGCTGCTATTGATGGATTCATCCAATGGTTTGCCAGCTCGATAGCCCACTGTTGACCATTAGAATCAAAAAAACTAATATCAGGCCTTCGCTTCTCGCTAGTATCATGATCAATTATATACTTTTCAATGAGTACGCTTGAGCTATCAACAAAGGGGTCACTAGATAATATCGATGCAACTTGGTGTTTAGTCACAAAATGCCAAGCACCTTCCCCCTTGTTTATTTCAGACAAAAATGTCGATTTTGTATCACCGGTGTAAAAAGGACATTTCTTTACTTTTTCATATCCTAAATCATCTACTTTTGGTGAATAATGGGAAAAATGTGCACCACAAGTTTTATTACGGTTAAGGTATAAAGAACTACCACAATGAGCACATGTATACCGCTGGCTGTCTCGTGTAGTTAACTTTACTTCTTGGTTATACAATACAGTATCTTTAGCAAACTGTTGCGTAATAAGACTGGCAAGTTTTAATCCCGAATGCGTGTCTATTTCCCACATCCAGCCTCTATCTTTTCCGTAAGGTGGCGATTCGTTCATTATTTATCTCTAAAGGTAATCAAGCGAGTAAGGCTTACTTAGGCGATTATAGTAGCTACGCCTTCTCGTTCTTTTGCTTTAATAGCAACAGATTCTCTATATTCCTGAGCATCTGACGCCATCGTCCAGTGTGTTTCAATCCCCATATCTACAATAGATTCTTTAAGTTCAGTTAAACTAATATCGAAAAACTCTTTACGATGATTAATTTGATTTACTCGCTTATTACTAAATTTTTTGTGCAGCTCTTTCTCAAGCGTTGGTGCATCTTCATGATTAATCATCGCATGAACATCAAACGTAAATGGTACTGATGCATCTCCCAATTCTTTAACTCGATCCATCGGTTCTAGTCGTCGTGTCATACCGACTTTATATATATTTTCACCAAAGGAACCAATATTAGAAATAATATAAACGTGGCCCATTCGAGTTTGTTGTGCCATTGATAGCGCACGTTTATTTTTATCTTCTGCTAACTGTAGTTTCCCTTCGAGCTCTTGTAGTTGAAGCTCATACATCTCACGCTGCTCTGCATTTGCGGCCGCTAAATGCTTTTCTGCCTCAGCTTTCGCTTTATGTAATAAACGCTCTTCTTTTTCTGCTTCTTTGATCGCTTTCTCGTATTCTTTACGAGCCCTCTCTTCTTCACGAATTTGTTCTTTAATAGCTCGCTGTTCTTCGCGTTCAATCAATTGAAGTTCTTTAGTTATAATTGCCCATTTCAATTCATCTAAACGAGCATCAAGATAAATTTTAGTAATAACAGCATTTCTAAAAGCCTCACCATTAATGTTAACTAAATCAAAAGCATCAAGAATGGCCTGTTGTAATTTCCCATAATTATCATGCTTCACTTTAGATAAAATACTATCGCACTTGCCATTAAACGCATCTGAGATAAACCGAATAGCGGTTGATTTACGTCGTTCTTCAACGTAATCGCACTTTGCTGCTTGGCTGTTTTTAATTAAAGTTTTTGAATGCTCTCTGGCACGTTTTAATTCTACGCCAGCATCTTTGTGGCTAAATTCTTCTGCTAAATCATCGAGCAATGAATGACATGGAATAATATATTCATCCCCATATCCATTAATGGTATTTTTCATAGCTTTTACAGTACGCGTATATTGGTCTGCTTTGCTTTTAGCTTCAATAGCGTCACCGGCAATAGTTCTAGCTTCTGTGTGAGCAAATTCTACTATTTTATCTGCACTTTGTTGCGCAGCTTGAAGGGTTGCATCACCTTTAGCTGTTTGCTTCGACAAGTAGTCTTTAGCACTTTGTCTATTTCGTTTAGCTTCTTGGGCTATTTCGTTAGATTCATCTACTGAGTTTTCTATTGTTTTGTTGGCCTTTTGAACAGCATTATGAATGATTCGCTCTGCTTTCGTTTTAGACGATTCAACGATAGCCTCAGCTCTTTCTTTAGATGTTTCAAAATTTGAATTACTTTTGCTCCTTTGAGTCTCAGAGTATTCGTTAGCTAATCTAACTATTTTTTCAGATTCATTGCTCGCTTGTGATATAGCGGCTTCTGACTCTTTAGTCGCGCCATCAATAATAAGCAGTGCTTCCGCTTTAGCATCAATAACAGGGTCTAAATATTGATAATTCTTAATTTTCTCTAATTGGGAAGCATTTAGCTCATTTAATTCATCGTGAGCTGTGGTGAGTTTCTTTAATTTTTCTTTCTGTACAAAATACAAAGGCAATAAAATCACCCCCATAATAATTAGAGAAAATAACGATATAGCAATAAATGTGTTACTCATTTAAAATCCTTTTTATTCAATGACTTTTAGCTTTAAATCTAACAGTTTAATTCATTCATATCAAAAGACTAGCATCCATTAAAACTTGACTCAGGATTTAGTCGCTTAATAAACAAAAATAAGGCGCTTTGAGGCGCAAAGCTCTTTAGAGCTTGGAATAACAGCCCCATTGTTAAGTTTCCTCCTTGCCACAAAACAGGCCTATTTTAGAGTGTAATTTATCACAATAGAGAGTCAGTTAAGCCACCAAAGCGGTCATTCATCATAAAGCTGTTAATGCTAACTTTGTGCGCATTCCTGACATTAACTATGGGTTGTTCTTTAGGTCAAGAGCTAGTCAATAGATGACATTCAGCTTTTGAGTAAAAAATGGCAATTCAAGGATCAGAACGTTGTCGCTTTTATATAAAACTAACATCCGGTAACAATTGAGATTGTTCCGACCATTTTTACACTGAATTAGATCTCAAATCCTCAAAGCGGACATTGAAGTTATTTAAGTTTTAAATAAATTTAGATTAAACACTCTATGGCGCTTTCGCTCCCAAAACGAGATAGCAATCATATTCCTTTCTATCGATTACCTAACGACTGTTTTGCCAGTGAGGCCAATTGGTTGAATACTCATGCTGAAAAATATTTCATGATTGACAAGCTCGCTGCTTAGAAAATAACTTTATTCTCCTTTTTAATCCATAAATTAATTTCCCCCTTACCCTTGATTGTTTGTTTTTTGACCCCATATATAAGAACAAATGATCAATTTAGGTCATTTATTCAGAGGGCATTATTATGCCTACTAACGTCACACCTCCTCCTCGAGGTCCATGGGGCGATAAATCGCCTGCTCCACCCGATTTAGATCAACTTTTTAAAAATGCTTTGCCTAAGTTTCAAGGTTTTTTGCCTGGTGGGAGTTTCCTTAATTTCTTCTGGCTACTACTTTTAATTCTATTGGGTTTCACTGCCTGGACGTCGGTTTATACTATTCCAAGTGATTCTGTTGCTATTGTTAAACGATTTGGCAAGTATGCTAGAGAAGTGCCTCCGGGGCTGCATTTTAAACTTCCCTTTGGTATTGAATCAGCAACCACTGTTCCCGTTAAGCGACAATTAAAACAGGAATTTGGTTTTACAACATCTGGTGCACAAGATCCTTTTCAAAATAGCCTAAATCATGACGAACAGCGAGAAACTCAAATGGTGACAGGTGACCTTAATGCCGCCTTAGTTGAGTGGGTAGTACAATATCGAATTTTAGATCCCGTTAAATTTCTATTTGAAGTTAGAGAGCCCAGTGAAACACTTAGATACGTCTCTGAGTCAGTCATGCGTGAAGTAGTTGGAGATCGAACTGTTGATGAAGTGATTACCATTGGTCGTCAAGAAATAGAATCGCAAGCATTAGTAAAAATGCAAACCCTTTCAACTAAATACACTATGGGTATTAGTATTGATCAAGTGCAGTTAAAAAATATTAACCCACCTAAACCTGTACAAGAATCGTTTAATGAGGTGAATCAAGCACAGCAAGAAAAGGAAAAACTGATCAATGAAGCGAGACGGGACTACAACAAAATTATTCCTTTAGCACTGGGGGAGAAAGATCAGCGAATTCGTGAGGCGGATGGCTATCGATTAAAACGTATTAATGAAGCTGAGGGGGATATAGCGAGATTTGATGCTTTACTTGTTCAATATATTAAAGCACCAGAGGTCACACTTCGCCGTATATACATAGAAACCATGCAGCAAGTGCTACCTCAAGTGCACTCTAAAATCATTATCGATAAATCAACAAACAGTATATTGCCACTGCTTAACCTTGAACAATCGAATAAAATGTTAAAAATAGGAGAAAAGCGATGATCTCTAAAAAGATTACTATTTTCCTGATCGTACTAGCGTGTTTAGTTATTACAGTACAGCAATCGCTTTATACCGTAGATGAAGTAGAGCAAGTGATAATTACTCAGTTTGGTAAACCAATTGGCGAGCCGGTAATGACCGCTGGCTTAAACGCGAAAATGCCTTTCATTCAATCTGTAAACGCCATTGATAAGCGTATATTAGAATGGGATGGTGCCCCCTCCGATATGCCAACTAAAGATAAGTTATATATTTCAGTGGACCTTTTTGCCCGTTGGCGAATTACCGAACCTCTACAGTACTTCTTAAGATTGCGAGACGAGCGTAGTGCGCAATCTCGGCTCGATGATATATTAGGCAGTGAAACGCGCAATGCTGTGGCAAAACATGAACTAATCGAAATAATTCGTACCACGAATGACCGCAAGCCACTTCGCGATGCCATGCTAACTAATGCTGAAACAGATTTGAAAATGGGCAATTTAGTGCCTATTAAGAAAGGTCGAAAATGGGTTGAAGAAGAGATATTTACTGCCGCTGCGGAGAAAGTCAAAGTATTTGGTATTGAATTGCTTGATATTCGCTTTAAGCGCATTAATTACAATGAAAGCGTACGCCCTAAGATTTATGACCGTATGATCAGTGAACGTAGGCAAATTGCCGAACGATTTTTATCTGAAGGTAATGGCGAAGCGGCAAGAATACGCGGTAACCGCGTTAGAGACTTAAATAAAATTCAATCAGAGGCTTATAAAGCGGTTGAAACCATTAGAGGATTAGCCGATGCACAGGCCGCGAATATTTACGCAAAATCCTACAGCCAAAGCCCAGAAGCTATGCAGCTTTATCAATTTACGCGCACCATGCGAGCCTATCCTGACATTATTGCTGATAATACAACGCTGGTTATGTCAACAGACAGTGATTTATTAAAATTTATTAATGGCATTAGCCATTCGGGCAAAAATTACTAGGTCTAATTATTATGCGGTTCGCTTCTTTTTACGCGCCATTCTTTTTAAACGTAAATGGAGTGAGCATAATGATGACAGTGACGGCTCAAAACGTATTGATGAAAAAATACGGTATTTTATACAAACAAATTACAATTTATTGTTATAAAAATTCACATTTTAATAATTTTCAAGATGCATTAAATACGGCAGCGTTAGATCAAGATGTTCCTAAGGTGAAATCCAATGATTCCAATAAATAAAGCCGCATGGCAAGAAAGATACTTAACACGTTTAATTGATAATAACAAAGACAATAAAGGTAGCATTTATTACTACTGGTCGCTAAACAAGCTTGCTGAAGATTTTCAGTTCAATTTGGATGACCTGCCATTCATTACCAAAATATTTTTAGAAAATATCCTTAGAAACTGCTCAACTAATGACACTTTTAATTATCAAAATGTTGTCAAAACAATCAAAAATATAGTAGATTCAACATCTCCAACTAACTTTGAATTTCCATTTTTCCCCAGTCGTGTATTAATGCAAGACTATACAGGTGTACCTGCATTAGTTGACTTGGCAGCAATGCGAGATGCAATCGCAGATAAAGACTGTGATGCTACTACTATAAATCCCGTATACCCCGTTGATTTAGTAATAGATCATTCAATTATAGCAGTTCAGGCCGGAAGCTCCGCTGCAATGACGCATAATCAACAACGTGAGATGGAAAGAAATCATGAGCGTTACCAATTCTTAAAATGGGCACAAGCCTCATTCAGTAATTTAACAATTTTCCCACCTGGGCGTGGCATTTGCCATCAGATTAATCTCGAATATTTAGCACAAGTGGTAAGAGATGAAGTTAATGTGTTAATTCCAGATACATTGATCGGTACTGATAGTCATACAACGATGATTAATGGCTTGGGGATACTTGGTTGGGGAGTCGGAGGTATTGAGGCCGAAGCCGTAATGTTAGGCCAACCGTTGAGTATAAGTGCTCCTCAAATAGTAGGCGTTAAGTTGCTAGGAAAAATGCAGGTTGGTACCACAGCAACAGATTTGGTCTTAACAATCACTCAAATATTGAGAAACTATGGTGTCGTTGGCAAATTCGTTGAGTTTTATGGTTCCGGTGTTTCAGAATTAAGTAGCGCCGACAGGGCAACGGTTGCCAATATGGCTCCTGAATACGGGGCGATCTGTGGTCTATTTCACATTGATAGTGAAGTTATTGAATACCTAAAACTTACTAATCGTTCATCGGCTTTAGTTGAACGTGTTCACACCTATGCATTAGCGCAAAAATTATGGAATGAAGATTCTAAGGCTCATGCAACATACCCTGAAAATATTATCATAGACCTTAATACAATAGAGCCATCGGTTGCTGGGCCAAAGCGACCGCAAGATTGTTTTTTTCTCAATGTTATTAAACGAAAAACAAGAGAAGTTAGCGAACTTGATTGGCATTGCCCTACTAGAGAGAGTTTACCTTATAGACTAAGGCCATTAAGCTGCGGAGATATTGTTATTGCGGCTATTACTTCCTGCACTAATACCTCTAACCCGAAAGTCATGTTACAGGCAGGATTATTGGCAAAAGCAGCCGTTGAACGAGGGCTAAAGATTAACCCTAATGTAAAAACATCATTAGCTCCGGACTCTCAAGTTGTTGCTCGTTATCTTGATAGCACTGGTTTACAACAATATTTGGATAAATTAGGTTTTAATTGTATTGGCTTTGGTTGTACAACTTGTATCGGTAATTCTGGGCCACTAGATCCTGATATAGAACAGCAAATTAGCGAAGGTAATTTAAATGTAGGTGCTGTTTTATCTGGAAACCGTAATTTTGAAGGCCGTATTCACCCCTCCGTTCGATTAAACTGGCTAATGTCCCCTCCGCTTGTTATTGCATTTGCTTTAGTTGGACATACTCGTATCAATTTTGATAATGAGTCTCTGGATATCGACGAGAATGGTCAACCAACATTTTTACGTGATATTTGGCCAAATGATTATTTAGTCAACAAGCAATACCGACCGCTATCCGTGGAATAATCATTCGACTTATATTATTCAACCTCCTTTTTTCGAGCTATTAGCGCAAACAGGTCAAGAAGGGTTAAATAGTTGTAATCAAATACACGGCCCGATAAAAATTAAATCAGCTAACATTTTAGCAATTTTTGGCGACTCCATTACAACAGACCATATCTCCCCAGCGGGACAAATTAGCCCGTATAGTCCCGCTGGCAAATATCTTATCGCTAAAGGTGTGACACCAAAGCAATTTAATAGTTATGGCGCTCGACGCGGTAATCATGAGGTGATGGTGCGAGGCACATTTGCTAATAACAGACTACATAATAAGATTATTGCGCCGGAACAAGGAGGAATAACGAGGATTTTTGATGACAAACAATTGCACAACAAAGCACATATCTCAATTTTTTGAAGCAAGTGAGTATTACGCAAAGAGTAACATCCCCTTGGTGATTTTTTCGGGTAAAGAATATGGCACTGGTTCAAGTCGAGATTGGGCAGCTAAAGGTTGTCAATTGCTTGGCGTTCAAGCCGTTATTGCAGAATCATTTGAACGTATTCATCGAAGTAATTTAGTTGGCATGGGGATCATGCCATTGCAATTACCAAAAGGTACATCTGTTGAAAGTTTACATTTACAAGGCAATGAATTAGTTGATGTTATATTCGACAATAATAATAGTAGTCACCGTTTAGCGCCAAACCAGACGTTACTAGTGACGATACACTCTACCGCAAATGATGAAACAAAAGGAGCAGTAACTTTACCTGTAGTTTTACGTGTTAATAGTTCACTGGAGTTAGATTATTTTATTGCTGGAGGGGTTTTGCCTTACGTGGCAAGCCAATATTTATGAACAAACAAACAACAGATAAAACCCCTGCTAAAAGGGATACACTTAAACAACTTTGGGGAGAGCAAACTCGGTTGTCGTTAAAGTACTTTAATATTGGTAAGCAGAGTTTCTCTACAGAATTTATTGATACGCTCATTAATATCAAGCGAGCATGTGCACAAGTTAATTATGACGAAGGGCTAATAAGTGATGATTATTTGCAAGCAATTGTAGTGGCTTGTGATGAACTCCTCGAAAAAGACTTACCTAACCAGTTTCCGTTAAGTATTTGGCAAACAGGTTCAGGTACACAAACTAATATGAATGTTAATGAAGTAATATGTACATTAGCAAATCAGTTTAGAGACAAAAAATATATTGAAAACCATCAACTAGATTATATTAATAACCGCGTCCATGCTAATGATCATGTCAACATGTCACAATCATCTAACGATGTATTTCCAAGTGCAATGCATATCGTGGTGGCCTCGTTAACGCAAAATCAGCTGTTAAAATCGATAACTCACTTATACGATGAACTCCAAAATAAACAATGGGAATTTAAAGGTATAACCAGTACCGCAAGGACACACCTTATGGACGCAACACCAATATCAACCAGTGCCGTGTTCTCTGGATATTGTGATCAACTATTACAGGTTAGATTAGCGATATCAGACAGCTTGCATGATGTATATCAGCTAGCAATTGGAGGTACTGCGGTTGGCGAAGGTGAGAACGCTCCTGAAAATTTTGGCAGTAAAGTCGCAATATTATTAGCAGAACAATATCAATTGCCCTTTGAAGCCAAGCATAATCGTTATGCCGCGGTTTCAGGCATGGATGCGCTAATTCGCTATAGCGGCGCTTTAAAGCAGCTTGCGAGTGTACTATTTAAACTGGCCAATGATTTTAAATTACTAGGTAGTGGCCCCCGTTGTGGATTTAATGAATGGCACTTACCCGCAAATGAACCTGGTAGCTCAATTATACCAGGGAAAATAAACCCAACCCAATGTGAAGCAATGGCCATGGTTTGCTTGCAAGTCTTTGGTAATGATTTAACAGTTTCTTTAGCAGCATCAAGTGGCCAATTGCAATTAAATACCTATCGCCCAGTGATCATTCATAACATTATTGAAAGTATTGAGTTGTTGAGTGATACGATGTCATCTTTTGCTAAAGATTGTGTTAATGGCCTCAAGTTAAATAAATCACAAATTCAGCGCAACATGAAACAAAATTTGTCTGTAATCACTTTACTTGCCCCTACGCTAAGCTATGATGTTTCAGCGCAAATAGTTCATACAGCACACCATAAGGACATTTCATTAGCAAAAGCCGCTGAGCTACTAGGTTTATATACCTCAGCAGAGTTCGAAGCATTGTTAAATGAAAAAATTCAACAAAGATCTACTTTCATGGAATAAACGCCTTTTTGCAAGGCCAGCTAATCCCATAAATTAATGCATTTTACGTCTACAACTCAACCTTGCTCATTAATGATGTCTTAACTTTCAGCCACATTCTGATTAAAACTCTCAATGCAACTAAGGCAGAGCAATAGTAGCGTTTACTTTCCCTTTTTCATTCATGGCATTATTGCTCACCTTACTGGCGATATGTTTATTGAAATATTTGTAGACATAACATGATGACATAGAAGATAAGAGTGCACTGTAGTCCAAGTTAAACATTACAGTTTGGCCAACTAATAGCGGTTTTCCTGAAGTTTCAATAATTAGATGATCACTCGTTGATGACATAATTGTCATTCCGTCAGGAGCACTAAGTCCTGTAATACATACATCTTGACGGCCTAACGCAAGAATAGCTTGTGATACTGCACCCCTTTCTGAAGTATATTCCTTTTCTCCAAATGCATTGGTACCTCTACTTCCCCATGGCAAAGACGGTTTTAATTTTGATTCAATCACTTCAGCAGTCAATGTAATTGAATCGGTATATAACCCTTCAATTTTTTCTTGAGTTAATGAGTCAAAGCCTAGAAAAATCGCTTCACCGATACGGAGGTTATTCACACGGGTTGTACTGGTATGATTAATTGCCCAATCAATTGAAGCAGTATTTCCCCCTGAAATAATATCAAGCTTGAGGTCAAACTTTGCTTCAATGTCATCGGCTAAATTTGAAAGAAGTGACATATTTTTTTCGTCAGTAGCAATACCATACCGACACGCTAGGTTTGCACCTATTCCTTTAATGATGATATTGGGTAAATCAATAATTTGTTTGATAAAGCCAATAATAAGTTCCGGCATAACGCCCTCCCTCAGATCGCCAAGTTCTATCATGACAACAATTCCATGGGTGACATTTAATTGCTTTGCGACACAGGAAAGCTTTTCAATAACATCTATCTCAGTATTCAAACTAATATCACACCATTTAACAACACTGGTAACTTGGCTGAGCATCGGCGTACGAATCAACATTTTAGGCACCAAAACACCCGCTTTAGTTAACCTTTGGATATTTTCGACCCTAGAATCTGCAACCATTTCTGCTCCTGCATCAATAAGCATTTGTGCAATAATAGGATGGCCTGAAAAAACTTTAGTTACCGGAGTAACTGAAATGTTTCTTAAAGCTAATTTAGCCATAAGGTACTGAGCGTTATGACAGACTTTAGTGCAATCGACATCTAATCTAGGATACTTCATTCTTTTCAGCCAGTTTACTTGCCAATTGAGGATAGGCTGACAACACGATGTCGAGCAATTTTTCAACTGGCTGAGACAACGGGTCAGTAACCTGTATACCTAACTCATTGGAGTAACCTGCAATCGCAGTAAAAATATCATCTGAAGACATTCCTTCGTGATTGAGCGTTAAGCCAATAACCGATGTGTCTGAAAATGTCTCAATCAGTATTATTTCTGAAGCAACTGAGGGCATTGGCATATTTGGAAAATCACTACGGTGTTGACGTTTAGGAGCATGCTGTAAAATAACACTGGTTGGGCAGCTGCCACGCAATATGAACGAACTGGTAGAATATGCGGGGTGACTTAAGGCACCTTGTCCTTCAATAATAATCAAGTCTGGATTTTCTTTTTCATATGCTTTAACAATAACCGACTCCAATTCTCCAGCACAAAATTGGGAAGGGACTGCGTCGAGAGCTACACAGTAACGCGCCCCTTGCATAATACCTGTTTGTCCTGTTGCTATCATCACAACATTGAGACCTTTATTAGTTAATTCGTTGGCCAAAATGGTCGCAGTTGTTCGTTTTCCTAATGCACAATCGGTACCTAATACAGCTATTCTAGGGCAGTTCACCTCTCGAACTTTACCGCTAAATATTTGAAGCTCTTCTTTTCGCTTAGGTTTGCGAATATCAAATATTCGAACACCATGCTCAATACTCGCGTCAACAAATGCTAAATCCTCGGTCAGAAACTCATGTAGACCATTGATGATATGCATTTTCAAGGACATGGCATGTAAAATGATTTTTCTTTCTAAACTCGATAAAAAACCGCTGGTAGGAGCAAGACCGAAAATGAAGTATTGAGGAAGAGTTTCGCTTAGGTTTATAGCGTCTTCTAAACTTGCAACTATGGGTATTCCATTGGCTTTTTGATCTAGTACCTTACCAGAATCCAAACCAGCTAATTTGCTATCAATGACAGACACTATGCGATACTTTTGGGAGTGCCGAATCAGACCATTCGCCGTTTTACCATCAGCTTTTCCAAAATTCCCTTCGCAAAAAATGATAGCAGTCGGTTGAATGGAATTATCTTGTTCTTTTAGCAGAGTTGCCTGACTTAACGAATTAAAAGTATTGTTGACGTTAATATTTCTAAAGTCAGTATAGTTTGAAGGAGTAGACATAATAATAGCCTTAAAGTAAGGCTTAGAAGGGCGTCTGAGGTGTGTCGAGATTCAATCTCGAAAAAGAAAAGAAGTCCCTACTAAGCGGTAGGGAGAATTTCAATACTAACACACTTGGCAATTTCCAGCAATCATTTAACCACAATGACATAACATTTAAGAGGCTAACTTGACGTTTGATTACTTAACAGAATCAACATCATGCTTTCAAAAATTATTAAAACGAAAAGAGTTAACGATAATGATTAGTAAAAAACCAATTAAGTAAATTTTAAAGAAATTATTTACTAGTTTTTTTTCTTATGACTCAAAGCCCCAAATTGGAAAAAATCCATTTCGTTATATTGACACTTCAAAAGAAAAGGGAACACACTTTAATTTTAGGAAGAATTGCCAGTGTTGATGACGCGCTAGCTTTTTGCTTCAAGCCTAGTTTTGCGAGAGTTCCCTTTGCATAAATTGGTTCTTCAGAGCATGTAAAAGTAATATACCTGTTCTGGTCAAGTCCAACCTGATAAATTCTCTATGTCGGTAATTCTCACTGTTCATATCAAAATGTGAATAGAAACAGTCCATTTATTAAGGAGTTGTCAAAGGTTGCTTCCACCATATTTTCATCAAAGAGCAAATAACTTAACGTTTTTAAGAAATAGTTAAATTTTAATTTTGTCGACGGTATAACATCAAAACCATTGTGGATTTGGAGTGAACTTAGAGCATTTGACTGGCAACTAAATTAAGATGCTTTCAAAGTCTGCTTTTCGCTGTGAGTTCAACTGATGGGTGCAACATGCATAGTGCCCCAGAGCGCCATAGAATTTAATAACTAAAATGATTTTAATCTAATGTCCGCTTTGATATTTTCTAATCAAATTAGAATTTTTGATTTTATAGATTATTGATGAAATTTAGAACAATTCTATTATCTAACGCAGGGCTGATTTTCACCTGTTCAAATGTCGCTAGATAAGGCAAGACAAATGTCTGGTTTCGTATCTAAGTGGACATATAACCACCTAGTTTTGAGGAATAATTTAGGTCAGCTTTGTGGCATTAGTTAACGTTAATATGTGAAATTCCATCGGCAGCAATGAGCTTGAAGGCGCCATTCATCACCAACCCGATTGAACATCACTGTGACCGGCTTCTGAGCCACCAAAGCGGTCATAGAGAGTTTAAGCTGAAGTACTTCCATTTAGACTATGAAAAGGCTTAAATTTTGTTAGTTTTTTTATATTTTAGCCACAATAACTCAACTTTATTTTGGCCTTCAAGCTCTCCTTCATTTTGTGCTTTACAAAATTGAACAAATTGTTCTTCAACAGCATTTTCAGGCTTGCTGAAACCTTGTTCTAACATAAATAATCGCTTACCAACTTGAGTTAATAACTCCGATTCTATAATAGTGAAGTTTCCTGATTTACTAAATCCCCTAGGAAAATGTGCATCATCGTAAAAAGGTGCTTCAGCAATAAAACCGTGAATTAACTTCATATGTATCTCTGTTGACAGGTTATATATTTTGGCGGATTATGCAGCTATCTGCATAGGCTGTAAAACAAATAATAATTATCGTAACGATAAGAGATGACTTAATGGATGTTGAATTAATTAAAACGTTTTTAGAAGTTAAAGATTGCCGTCATTTTGGCAAGGCTGCTGAAAACCTTTACCTCACTCAAGCAGCAATTAGCACTAGGATTCGTCAGTTAGAAAGATACTTTGGTGTACCTTTATTCCATCGTGCTCGTAATAATATTCAACTAACATTGGCTGGAGAAAGACTAGTTCCGCATGCTGAAAATATGTTAAACACACTAAGAATGGCTAAACAAGATGTCGCTTTAGCTTCCGAGCAAGTTGCACAGATCTCTATTGCAGGCACACCTAATACTTGGGATGTTTACATCCATGATGCTATATCAAAAATATATATCAACCAGCCTCAGGTTAGTTTAATTGCGGAAATTTTATCTCGTGAACAACTAACTAGGCAATTACTTGAACGCACATTAGATGTCGCCATTTTATTCGATCCGCCAAAAGTAGAGGAGTTAAAAATTGAACCTCTGCACATGTTCAAATTAATCCCTGTAACCACTTTTAAAAACAAGATATCAGATCCTTCAGAGGTTCAACGTTATATTATGATTGATTGGGGAACTAGCTTCATCAATTGGCATGCTAAAGAAGTTAATGGTATATCCATCCCTGCAATTAGAACTAGCACTGCAAGGATTGCGCTAGATCTGATGTTGCAATGTGGAGGTAGTGCATACCTTCCCGACATGCTTGCACGACCATTTATTGAACAAGGGACATTGTTTGAGATTGAAAACCTACCTGTATTTGAACGAGAAATTTTCAGTGCCTTTCATAAAGAGAATGAAAATGAAGAGCGTATTATTGAAATTAAGCACCTACTGAGAAAAGATGATCCCGAAGCACCTGCAATAATGACCCCCTAGTACTATTATACCTGTCTCTTATACACATCTGACGCTGCCGACGAAGAGGATAGTGTAG
>OJBM01000171.1_pt1 | contig 27665 bp, 22 predicted proteins | sample 1591061 | NCBI WGS metagenome assembly OJBM01 (sample SAMN05416872, study PRJEB24817) | seawater metagenome | isolation source: Sea water | place: Canada:Atlantic | collected 2013-11
TAAACCACATGCTCCACCGCTTGTGCGGGCCCCCGTCAATTCATTTGAGTTTTAATCTTGCGACCGTACTCCCCAGGCGGTCTACTTAGTGCGTTAGCTGCGCCACTAAGATCTCAAGGATCCCAACGGCTAGTAGACATCGTTTACGGCGTGGACTACCAGGGTATCTAATCCTGTTTGCTACCCACGCTTTCGTACCTCAGTGTCAATATTGGTCCAGTAAGTCGCCTTCGCCACTGATGTTCCTTCCCATCTCTACGCATTTCACCGCTACACAGGAAATTCCACTTACCTCTACCATATTCTAGTTCATCAGTTTTGAATGCAGTTCCAAGGTTGAGCCCTGGGCTTTCACATCCAACTTAACAAACCACCTACGTACGCTTTACGCCCAGTAATTCCGATTAACGCTCGGACCCTCCGTATTACCGCGGCTGCTGGCACGGAGTTAGCCGGTCCTTCTTCTGTAGGTAACGTCACAGCTATAGCGTATTAAGCTACAACCTTTCCTCCCTACTGAAAGTGCTTTACAACCCTAGAGCCTTCTTCACACACGCGGTATGGCTGCATCAGGCTTTCGCCCATTGTGCAATATTCCCCACTGCTGCCTCCCGTAGGAGTCTGGGCCGTGTCTCAGTCCCAGTGTGGCTGATCATCCTCTCAAACCAGCTAAAGATCGTTGCCTTGGTGAGCCATTACCTCACCAACAAGCTAATCTTACGCAGGCCCATCTAATAGCGCGAAGTCCGAAGATCCTCCGCTTTCCCCCGTGGGGCGTATTCGGTATTAATCCAAATTTCTCTGGGCTATCCCAAACTACTAGGTAGGTTCCTACGCGTTACTCACCCGTCCGCCGCTCGACGCCTGTAGCAAGCTACATCGTTTCCGCTCGACTTGCATGTGTTAAGCCTACCGCCAGCGTTCAATCTGAGCCATGATCAAACTCTTCAGTTTAATTTTTAAGTCTGATTAAATTAATAACCGGACTGCTCAAGTATTTTAAACTACTGCCTCTTTCTTAATTAAAAGAAAGCTTTGTTGGAATTAACCAACTAAATTGACCGTGTTTATACTTACTTGAAAAAGTCTTTTGTTGTTTCTAGCAAGCTAGAAACACATCTCGACTCTCGGTAAGTACCCACACGAATTGTCTGAATTCGTTGTTAAAGATCTTGGTTGCCGCTCGGACTAACCAGGTCGCTTTCGTTAAGCGAGGCGCGCATTCTACAGAAGCGCTTGTGGTTGTCAACGTTTTTTGGAAACTTAATTCAGAGAATTTCGTTTGCCATCAAGGCGTTAACGGTGCTTTAAGTCGTTTAAAAAGCGTCTCGATTAACGAGTAAAAACTGCTCTTTTTAAACCCTTCCAAGGAAGGCTTGACTCAAGCGAGGCGCGCATTCTACAGAGTTACTGTAGGTGGTCAACCTCTTTTTGAAAGTTTGTTTTTAAGTTTAAATCGAGACTTAAATCTTTAAACATTCACCTCTAAAAGGTGCTTTCAAACTCTTCAAGAAATGCCAAATATTTCTGGCCCTGCCTTGAGGAGGAGGCGCATTCTACGCACCTGAATCAAAAGGGCAACGACTATTTGAAAAGAATTTACCATGCTATTTTATGGTTGTTTTTTGTACTTATGAACGGCTTCCAATGGCTGGCTCTTGATTGACTAATGATTGCTCAATTAGCCAAGCCGATACCTTGGGGTATATTTCACTCTGAGCAGCACGGCCTCTTATAAGTTGACCATGACTATAGTCTTTACTAAAGCCGTGAGTCTTACCACATAAGAGCCAAGCATTACTCTTGCCTCCCAAGGCTTCGAAAAACTTACGACAACCAAAAGCTGGAGCAATGTCGTCATTGCTTCCTGCCACTATTAAGGAAGGGGTTAAGATGCGACCTAATGCTGACATATAGTTAAAGCCATCCAGACCCTTCCACTTTCTTAATAAGTTCCAGCGAGCCCACTGGGCCAATAATAGAGTGGGCTCGCCTTCTGTTCCTACTGAGACAATGGCTTTTGGGGTTTGCCCATATAAATGAGTAATCCCCCACAAGACACATGCTCTTAATTGCGCCGATATGCCTAGAGCACCATCTGTCGCCTGCGCACCTATAGAGACAATACTGGCAAATTTCATTTGGTTTTCAGGGCTACGAGCCAAATACATAAGGGGTAAGTGGCCACCGCCACTATGGGATACCCAGTTAACCTGTGGGTGACCGGTTTGCTTTAAAACATATTCAATAGCGGTGGGGGTATCGCTAAATGCTGGAGACTCAAAATTATTGCGAGAACTGGCCGCTTCGCTTTGCCCATGGCCACCCCACTCTAATAACCAGCAATCAAAGCCCTGCTCTTTAAGGTGTTCGGCTAAATCCTTCATGGATTCACCGTTAGAGATGGTGCCATGGGCTAAAAGAATAGGCCTTCCAATCACTTTTTTAGGCTTCAATCTATAAAGAGAAATTCGGCCACCGCCTTCCATGTTGACTAGGTGCTGAGCTTGCTGCATATGTACTTCCCAAACGAGCGGTGTGATTCAGGTAACTGGAGCATAACAAACAATAAACACCCACCATATTGTTTGCACATTGGACTGCGACAATTTGCCGCATATTCAAGGTGATGGAAGTTATATAAACTCCGCGCCCATTATTCAACAGACAGAATGATTAAAGGCGTTTAGGCAATGTAGAACTCAATGGCTGCCAACGTCCTTAATGCCAACAAACTTTCTTGGCCTGCACTTACAAAATTGCTTTATAAAGCCGGAGTATCCATGCCCACCTTAAACAACAGTTTTAAAATTGCCTGCGCGCTATTAGCCACGAATACAGCCTTCGCTCACGACTGGAACAGCGCCCGCCCTGATTCTCATGCTCCTATTTCTGTTATGGGTGATCACACTCACAACGAAGGGGAGTTCATGGTGTCATACCGCAACATGCAAATGGATATGAATGGCCTGCAAGATGGTACGAGCTCGGTTTCATCACAAGAAGTGTTAGATAGCGGCTATATGATGAGCCCCACCAAAATGACCATGACCATGCACATGTTTGGATTAATGTATGCGCCCAGCGATAAAACCACTTTCATGGTGATGCTGCCTTACATAGAGAAAGACATGGATATGCTCTCGCAAATGGACATGGGAATGGGAGTAGTCGATATAGAAACCTCCATGGACAGCGAAGGCTTAGGAGATATTAAAGTCGGCGCACTGCATAATATTTTTAGCGAAGCCGGCCGTAAGGTTCACCTAAATTTAATGATGAGCTTGCCCACAGGCTCCATTGATGAAACAAATAATGGTGCGGTAATGCCTTACGCCATGCAATTGGGATCCGGCACTGTTGATTTACTACCCGGCATTACCTATACCGCTCAGCAAGAAAGCTTTTCTTATGGTGCCCAAGCTCAAGCCACTATCCGCTTAGGGGAAAACGATCGCGATTACAGCTTAGGTGATCGCTACAAACTGCAAAGCTGGGTGCTAGCACCGATTCATCAACGCGTGTCTTTATCCTTACGTTTAGCCTATGAAGATTGGGATACCATTAGCGGTGAAGATGACGAATTAAACGCCATGATGACACCAACAGCCGATGCCGACTTGCAAGGTGGCAACTTATTAAGTGCTGGCCTAGGCATGAACATCACCCTGCCTGAAGGACATAGAGTTGCGGTTGAATACAATAAAGAGCTAGAGCAGGATTTAGATGGCCCACAAATGGCACAAGACAATACTTTAACTCTGGCTTGGCAATTCGCTTTTTAGTCAAACACTAAACACTTAACCTGAGCGTATGCGCCTTACAATCGCGCTAAAAGTAAAAAGCCCAATGGAGGAATCCATTGGGCTTTTTACATATCTTTTTCTTTTTATAATTTAGCGATTAAAAAGAAAAGTGCTCAGCATCTAAATCCATTAGGTTTGCAGCGCCCGTATTCATGGTGGCTACATAACCGCGCGTTTTAGGTAGCATACGCTGGAAGAAGAAACGGGCAGTGGTGATTTTCGCGTTATAAAAATCTTCCTCTGTGGTGCCTTCTTTTAGTTTTTTATCGGCCACTGCAACCGCTTGTGCCCAGTAGAAGCCCAATACCAAGTAACCTGAGTACATTAAGAAATCTACAGACGCGGCGCCTAGCTCATCAGGGTTTTGCATAGCAGAACCACCCACTTTCATAACCAGCTCACCCCACTCTTTATTGTATTTTTGCAATTCGGTTACGAATTCATTCAATACAGGGTTATCAATATTGGCCTCACAGAATTTATGAATTTTCTTGGTGTACTTACGTAAGCGCTCGCCTTTAGTACCCAATATTTTACGGCCCAGTAAATCAAGCGCTTGAATACCTGTGGTGCCTTCATAAATACAAGCAATACGCGAGTCACGTACATTTTGCTCTACTTCCCACTCTTTCACGTAACCGTGACCACCAAAACACTGCAATGCCAAGTTAGCGGATTCAAAGCCCATTTCAGTTAAGAAGGCTTTGGCGATAGGAGTTAACAAACCCAGAGTATCATCTACTTCTTTTATTACTTCTTGATCGTCCGAGCGCTGCATAACATCAATCATTTTGGCGATGTCGTAAATAAACATACGACCACCTTCAGCAATGGATTTTTGCTGAAGCAACATGCGACGCACGTCTGGGTGAACAATAATGGGGTCAGCGGCCAGTTCTGGATTCTTAGGGCCGGTTAAAGAACGCATTTGTAAACGGTCTTTTGCATAGGCCAATGATTTTTGGAAACCCAGTTCGGCGTGAATCATCCCCTGCATGCCCACACCTAAACGTGCGTTGTTCATGAAGGTGAACATACAATTTAGGCCTTTATTGGCAGGGCCCAGCAAGTAACCTTTAGCGCCATCAAAGTTCATCACACAGGTTGGGCTCGCGTTTAGGCCCATCTTATGTTCAATGGAACCACAGCTCACTGGGTTACGTTCACCCACTTCGCCGTTAGCATCTGGCACAAATTTTGGCACGATAAACAATGAAATACCTTTCACACCCGCTGGTGCATCCGGTAGACGCGCTAAAACAATATGAATGATGTTGTCAGACATATCATGCTCACCTTCAGTAATGAAGATTTTTTGACCGGTAATATTGTAAGAGCCATCGGCATTAGGTTCGGCTTTAGTGCGCAACATTCCCAAATCTGTACCGCAATGGGCTTCGGTAAGGCACATGGTACCTGTCCATGCCCCTTCAACAATTTTAGGCATGTAGATATTTTTTTGCTCTTGCGTACCCCATACGTGCAAGGTTTCCAAAGTACCGCCATTGGCACCGTTTACCATGCTCCATGCGATATTAGAGCTGGCAACCATTTCGCCAAACATAGTCCCTACCGACTGAGGTAAACCTTGGCCACCATAGGCAGGATCTTGAATCAAACCGGTCCAGCCCGCTTCGCGAAATTGATCATAGGCTTCTTTAAAACCATCGGGAGTCTTAACGCCGGTTTCGCTCCAAGTACAACCTTGTTGATCGCCCACTTTATTCAAAGGTGCCAAAATATTGGTAGAGAACTTTGCGCCTTCTTCGCGAATAGCGTCGATAATTTCTGGACTAGCATCTTCGCAGCCGGGTAAAGAAGCATAATGTGACTGCAAATCGAGCAGTTCATCCATTACAAATTTCATGTCACGTTGCGGTGCCTGATACACAGTCATAACTTTTCCTTTGATGAGATGGCCAAACAAAGTGGCCCAGTATTTTCAATTATAAAAATAAGCGTAACAGGATCGTCATTTTGGGCCACATGAACAATGACTAAAAAAATCAAATACACAGGCAAAAAGCACTAGAAAATGTTAATTTCGCCCAACATTACCCTGTGTATAAAAATGCATTCATACAAGCTAACCCACTGCATTAAAGCGATCGGTAAACCCTTTTGGCACGGCCACTACTTTTTTCTCGTCGTAATCAAAAAATAGCATGCTGGTTTTAATACGTGCAGTTTCTTTGTTTTTATTTTTATTGAAAATTCGATAGACAAAATCAAGACTTTTCTCAGCCAAGTTTTCTATTGCTAAATCAATGACTAATTCATCGGCGTAATCGGTTTCTGAAATATACTGCACTTCTGAGTGCACCATAATTAAGCCAGCGTCTTCAAATAATACCGCATTTTTATAACCCAAACTTTTTATGAAGCGCAATTGAGTTTCACTGGCAATGGGCAAAACTCGATCTGCGCCCATGTGGTTAGCACCATTAATATCGGAGAAAAGCACTGTGTATTTAGTGGTAAAGTGAAATTTTTCAGGAAGCGAGATAATACGGCGGGGCATAGGAAAACCAGTTAGAAATAAACTATCTAGGTTTTACCTTATATAAAAATTAATTTCAGTAAAGATTTTGTAATCTAACCAAGGAAACTGCAAATACCTTAGCGTAAAAAAGTCAGTGCACCGCTAAGGGTGCACTTATATTCCGTACTTAAACCAACGTCATTAAAGATTCTTTTGAATAATCTTGTAATTCATCGAGTTTATTATTTTTTACTTTTAGTACCCATTCTGGGTCTTGCAATAGAGCACGGCCTACCGCTACCAGTTCGAACTCTTCTTGTGCTACACGGTCGGCCAACTGATTAATGGAACCCGACTCAACACCTGAAGCACCAGACATTTCCATGCCATCACCCTCTTCACCAATAAAGCTTGAATCAAGACCCACGCTGCCCACGGTGATAACAGGTTTTCCGGTTAATTGCTTGGTCCAACCGGCCAAGTTCATGTCAGAACCTTCAAATTCTTTTTCCCAGAAGCGACGAGTACTGCAATGGAAAATATCTACACCGGCATCCACCAGCGGCATTAGAATGGCTTTTAGCTCTTCCGGGGTTTGAGCCAAACGCGCATCGTAGTCTTGCTGTTTCCACTGAGAGAAACGGAAAATAATTGGGAAGTCTTCACCCACACGCTTGCGAATAGCAGCAACAATTTCTACAGCAAATTTAGTACGCGCTAGCGCATCACCGCCGTACGAATCGGTTCTTTGGTTGGTGCCTTCCCAGAAAAATTGATCAACTAAATACCCATGAGCACCATGCACTTCAATGGCATCAAAACCAATTTCTTTGGCATCCGCTGCTGCTTGTGCAAACGCCTCTACCACTTCATCAATATCTTGCTGAGTCATGGTGACGCCGTTTTCTTTGCCTGGCTTGAACAGCCCTGAAGGACTGTGTCCTGGCACTGACTTATCTGGCTCAACCCCTTCTTTACGAACCGAACCCACATGCCATAACTGAGGTGCAATTTTTCCGCCTTTCGCGTGTACCGCATCAACTACTTTCTTCCAACCTGCCAACGCAGATTCGCCATGCATAAATGGTACACGAGGGTAACCGTTAGCGGCCTTGTGGCCCACTGTGGTGCCTTCGGTAATAATAAGGCCCACTTCATTTTCAGCACGACGCTCGTAATACGCTACCACCATATCGTTTGGTACGTTACCTGGGGAAAAAGTACGGGTCATGGGAGCCATAACAATGCGATTTTGCAAAGACAAAGGGCCCAATTTGATGGGTTGAAACAATGGGTTTAAGTTTGACATGTTTTTCTCCGTTAAACCTGTCTACCTATAGGTAGGTTAGTCAGGTAAATTTTTTATTAATAACTGTATAAATTCAAATACATTAGTTCAGGTTAATTAAAACGATTAGGTTTTTATTAAGTGTTCAAATTGCTTCATGGTTTGATGAAACAAATCTTTACCGTGCAGGCGTCCGTAATAAAGGGCGCCTTTACAGCTAAAAATAAATAGCGCGGCCAGTGCTCTTGGGTCTTCTTGACGATGAAAGTCACCACTTTCCATTCCTTGTAACATAACCTTTTCAATCCAATCTAACTCGTAATCATCAAGCGCTATCAAAGCCTCTTTCATGGGTTGAGATAGTTTGGCTAAATCATTGTAAAAGGCGCTAATAGGGCACATTTTCTGGTCCCCCAAGGAATGCTTTAAGGCAGCCCTTAAATAGCGTTCTAACTTATTCCAGCTGGATGTACCGTGTTCATCAAAGTGTTCAAAACCTTGCTGTAACCACTCATGGGCCCATTCGCAAAGGGCCAAGCCTAAATCCTGCTTTTTAGGGTAGTGATGATGAACGCTGGCCTTGGTGATGCCCAATTTTCGGGATATATCCAAATAACTGAAGCCACCAAACCCACTTGAGCGCAGCATGTCCGCAGACAATTCTACAATTTGTTGTTTGGTGTTCATGTACCGCACCTAGACTTTAGTTGCCAAACACCTTACCTACCGGTAGGTAAGCGGTCAATAATATTTTTGTTAAAAGCGGTTAATTGACGGAAAAAGTGCGCCACCTATACTTAATTTACCTATCTAAATTCAATGCTATGAACCGCTCAATAAACAGGTAATACGCATGTTTTTACAAAATGCATGGGGCCGAATATTTGGCTTTATATGGGTATTAGCCAGCTTTAATGCCGTTATAGCCAAAGAGCAAATTATCCTTTCTGGCAGCGACTCAGCCATGGATCATTATATTTTTTCAAACATTCTTAAAAGCGCTTACGCAAGCTTAGGAGTAGAGTCAAAATTCACCCCTTTGCCCTCTTCACGTTCATTGGTGAGCGCCAATTCAGGGCTCACTCATGGGGAAATAGCTCGTATTCAAGGCATGAATAAAAAGTACCCGAACCTCGTTCAGGTGCCCATTGCTATTATGACCTCTGGAATTTACGCACTGAGTTTACATAAACGAGCGATAATCGGGTGGGAAGGCGTATCCACACAGAAGGTGGCGTATCGGCGCGGCATTCAAATTATTAAAAATGAACTGGATAAACATCACATTCAATCAGACGTCGTGAACAAAGACCGCGAACTCATGCTTTTTTTATTAAGAAAACGCACCGACCTTATTTTACAAGATAAAGGATTGGCCATATCAAGCATGACTCAATTAAAGGCTGAAGGCATAGACATTAGCGACATTCATTTCTTAATGCCGCCACTTATCGAAGTGAATTTATATCATTACTTAAATAATCAGCACCAGCATTTATTAGCAGATATTACTAAAGTACTGAGCGATATGAAGAGAAGTGGTGAGTTAGATAAAAAAATTAAAGACTATTTCGAGCAGTTAATGAAAAACTTAAACGCTTCCAATTGAGCGTTTAAGTAAATTTTATTAATGAGTTATCTATTAGCTTTTTATTATCTCAGGAAAGATATCTAAATAGCCCTTAGCCAAGCGCACATCATCATAATAGCCTTTGCTTTTCAAAAGCTGATGCAAGCCCTTTAAATTATAAGAGGGTACCGCCATGAAACCATGATGCTCACAATGGTAACTTAGCCCCTGTGTAGGAGCGAAAAACAAAAAGCCTAATATCCCTTGTGGTACCGAGCGAGTGTTGTATTTAGGTTCAAGGTCAAACAAATCTTTAACGCCTGCATGCTCGGTAATTTGACGATAGCGAATAATAAACAAGTAAGCAGTAAAGTGTGCAATTACCCATAAGGCAAATAGCTCGCCATAGCCTGCTAAATATAAGGCTAAGAACATGACGCCGTTTAATAATAACCCTTTGGTAATAGTCAATGGCGCACGCTTCTGGCGAGTGAGGGAGTCTTTACCACTTAAGGCTAAATAAGCGATAAGCTTAAGACCTGTGACACCAAAAAAATCACGACTGAATTTTCGTAACAAACTCATTTTAGTGACGGGGTAATTTTGATAATTACCAAGATCTGGGTCGTGCTCGGTACCGGCATTTTTGTGATGCTCTAAATGCCAACGACTATAAGTTTTACCATCCATTAATAAAAATGGCGCGGATGCCCAGTTAGTGACAAACTCATTATATTTTTTAGTTTTAAAGAAAGTATTGTGCCCAGCTTCATGCATGAGCGCCGCTAACGCTTGTTGCCGCCCAGCTAATAATAAAATCACCAAGCCATACATAAGCCAGCTAGGGTACAACGCGGCCAATGCAAAACACAACGCAATGCTCAACCATGTCCAAGCGGTAATAAGCCATGCTCGGGCATCGCTGCGCTGCATAAACGGCTTAAGCTCTTCTTTTGAAATGGGGCTGTTTTTCATGACACGTTTACTCCTTATTAATTATAGCTTTGAAAATGGTGTTTGGGTTTATAGAACTTAAATACGCTCACTAAGAAATCCCTAATGATGACAATTGCTTTAACCATATTTTTCGCCCGGCTAAGTCATAGTCAATCATGGTTTTTCGCAGTGTTTCGTACTCTTGTCCTGGGCGAATTTCTAATGGCAGCTGTGGGTCAGTGGCCAAACAATGAATGGCTTCACTGCCCAGTACACAAGTCTCTAATAGCGAGGCCTTTAATGGGGTTTTATCCAATTGTTGATAACTGCCCAGCAGCTGCTGATTCAACTCACTATAAGATTGATTAAGGGCGTCCACTGGCCACAAGGTTTTCCAGTGCTTGGCTAGAGTAGGTTCGATATCATTAAGAGAAAACACATGGGATTGGCTTTCAAGACCTAAATCTTTCAACACCGCCTGCAAAGACGAGACATCTTGTAAAAGGTTGTTAGGACGTACCCATAAATGATCAAGACCCGGCTTAAAGCCAAACCAAGATAGGGCATTTAAACTTTTAGCCCGCACTGAGCGATTAGCCCCTTTGCTTAAATGGCAACCTATCCAACTGCCGTCCCACTCACCAGCCACACATTGGGATTGCTTCCAGCGCCTTGCAAATTCATTACGGGCCATGGCCTTTGGGCTTAACCGGTAAACCCCACGCTGAGTGTTATCTAGCATGCCTTTAGCAGACAAACGGGTTAGGGCCACCCGCAAGTTATTCACCGGGATATTAAAAATATCTGAAATCAGACTTAAATAGCCCGCTTCTAAGGGCTGAGGATGACTGACCCCCATTAAATCTAAAATGATGTTCCTAGGGGAGAGCTCTCGTTGGAACTGATACTCACTCATTACACTTTAGTACTCATTAAGTAATAGAATGTAATATTACACTTAAAATCAAGTCTGGCAAGTATTTGTAATATATAAAGCGGCTTTAGCGAACTACGTATGTAAGCACACCCGTTAATTAGATGGAGAAGTGCTTTTGAGTGCGGCACAATCACCCCTTTAAAAAATGTAAACATTCAGAAAAGGCGAGGCCTTATATATGCGATACTTTTTTTTGTGGATCGCCATGACTTTAATGAGCTCATTAACATACGCGCAGCAGCCACAATATTTCAATGATTACAGCAGCCTCATGACCGTTAAGTCTGTTGATTTTGAATATTTAGTCACTGCATTCAATGGAACTGAAAGTACTTCAGGGGAAATCATAATCGCTTTGGTGGATGATGATCTAGATGGAAAAATGGACGTCTATAAAGCTGCGTTTATCCCAAGTAATGATGAAATATTCCCATATGTTATCGCAGGATTTTATGCACAAAAGCTAATTAAAATTGATTTAGTAAACACAGATAAAGTCATTGATCTTTTATTCACGGACTCACAGTGGCAAGAAGTGATCAAAGCCAATAAAAGCTATGTATCAAAAAAAGGGGTCGTTTCAGTTAAGAATTACGCAACATCTGTAGAATGTGATTCTAGGCAATACTATGCTGAAATCACGGCATTTACATTAGACTTTGAAGAGATCACCATGTCAGACACCCGCAAGGAGATGCATGGCTGCTAGGGAATCAAAGTTGGCAATGTATCTCTTAGCCACTTATTGGCCTGATCCCCATCAGCACTTTTATGCCCATATTAAGATTACACTCCTACCTAGAAGGGGCATATTAAAATAAGAAAAACCAAAACTAAGGAATCAAAGTAGGCAGCGTATCCCTTAGCCACTTATTGGCCTGATCCCCATCAGCACTTTTATGCCCATATTAGGTGACTCTCCTACCTAAAAGGCGCATACCGAAATACAAAAAGCCAAGGTTAAGGAATCAAAGTAGGCAGTGTATCCCGCAACCACTTATTGGCCTGATCCCCATCCGCACTTTTATGCCAATATAAGTGCCACTCTAGCTGCGGCATATCAAAAGGCAGTGGAATACCCACTAAACCGTAAGCCTTGGCTAATCTATTTGGCATGGTGCAGGCAAGATCGGTATGGCGAATAATACGTGGCGCCGACAAGTAATGTTGCAAGCGCAATTGAATGTTGCGGCTATGACCTAAGGCATTAAGAGCTATGTCCACATGACCTTGCTTACGCTTGCTGCTTGAAATATGCACATGGGTTAAGGCCAAATAAGCCTCTAAATCTAGCAGGGCATCCAATATAGGGTGCCCTGCTCTTACCGCACACACATATTGCTCTGTGGATAACCTATGATGGCAAAGATTAGCATCGTGACTCATGGGCACATCCACCACAAAATCCAACGCCCCTGAGGCCAGATCTTTGGAAACATCTTGGCGGCGCAGTCCTTCACTGTTTAAGGTAATTCCGGGGGCATTAATCTGTAGGAACTCTAATAGAGGCGGTAGCATCAGAGCTTCAGATAAATCATTCATGCTAAAACGAAATACTTTTTGAGCCTGCATGGGCTTAAATACATCGCCTTCTTGCACACAACTGTGCATAAGCTGCAGCGCCTGCTGAGCGCGCACCACGATATTCTCGGCCACCGGTGTAGGCACCATGCCTTGTGGGGTACGCACAAATAAACGGTCATTAAAGGATTTACGTAACCGAGACAAGGCATTACTCACCGCTGGCTGCGATAAAGACAACACTTCTGCTGCACGAGTCAGGTTACGCTCTTGATAGATCGCATCAAAAACCACAAATAAGTTTAAATCTAACTGATTAAGCCGCATACGCTCCTCCCACTCCGCCCAAAATAGATAGCCTACCTTGGGTTCATTGATACCTTGTTCTTAGGCTTTCATGTATTGATATCATGAATAATAAACTATTCAAATAATAAATTTCCTAAATATTAGCCCCTGCCTTATTCTGGAAGCAGCTTAATTTAAAGCACTTTTACAAAAAGAGGGATACATGTCTGAGTTTTACCTTGTACGCCATGGCCAGGCATCTTTTGGAAAAGATAATTACGATCAACTGTCTGATTTAGGCTATGAACAAGCTTTATGGTTAGGCCAGCACTTAAAACAAATCGGTACTCAATTCGACCGTGTTGTCATGGGCAGCATGTTAAGACATCGCCAAACCGCTCAAAATATTTGTGAAGGCTTACAGTTAGACATTGCGTTTGATGTTCACGAAGGACTCAACGAATACGATTTTTCAGCCTTGGCACAAGCCTACATGGTGCAATGCCCTCATGAACTTCCTAAAGATGGGGAAAAAGTTAACCGCCAAGAATATTACCGCTTGCTAAAAAAAGCGTTAAAACTGTGGAGCAATGACGAATTGCATGGCGACATTCCTGAACGCTTTGGTGAGTTTAAACAACGGGTGGCCGATGCCCTTGGCTTTATTCAAAGCGCACCAACCGGTGGTCGCACATTAGTGGTGAGTTCCGGTGGCCCCATTGCCATGAGCATGTATCACATTTTAAATCTTAGCCACGAAGAAATGATTCAGCTAAATCTACAAGTTAAGAACACCAGTTTTAGCCAATTTTTTTATAATCCAAAGAGCATTCAGTTAAATAGTTTTAACAGTACCGCTCACCTAGAAAGCCAAGAACACTTACACGGTATTACCTACAGTTAGTTTGGTAATACCAAAACGTTTATTTTTAGTACGAAATTAAATTCTTAATATTAATTTAAAAACACACGGAGCAATAACATGAACTTTGAATATTCCGACAAAGTAAAAGAACTCATTGCCAGCTTAGAAGCTTTCATGGATGAGCACATTTACCCAAGAGAGCAAGAGTTTAACGATTACCTGGCCACCGCCAAAAATCGTTGGGCCACACATCCAATCATTGAAGAGCTAAAGCCTAAAGCCAAAGCCGCTGGTTTGTGGAATTTATTTTTACCCAATACCGAACACGGTGCCGGCTTAAACAATCTTGAATACGCTCCGCTAGCTGAAATTATGGGCCGTGTATTGTGGTCTCCTGAAGTCTTTAACTGCAGCGCTCCTGATACGGGCAACATGGAAGTATTTGCTCAGTACGCAAGCGACGAGCAAAAAGAAAAATGGCTTAAGCCTTTATTGGCTGGTGAAATTCGCTCAGCCTTTGCCATGACTGAACCAGAAGTAGCTTCAAGTGATGCCACTAACATTGAAACCTCCATTATCCGTGACGGTGATGAATACGTGATTAATGGGCGTAAGTGGTACATCTCAGGTGCCATGAACGAGCATTGTAAAATCATGATCGTCATGGGAAAAACCGATGCGCAAAACCCTAACCGTCATATTCAACAATCACAAATTTTAGTGCCAATGGATACTAAGGGTGTGCAAATTATTCGCCCTATGGAAGTACTCGGTTGGGACGATGCCCCTGAAGGTCATGCTGAAATTGTGTTTGATAACGTACGAGTACCGGCTAGCAATATTATTGCAGGTGAAGGACGTGGTTTTGAAATTGCACAAGGTCGTTTAGGGCCTGGCCGTATTCATCACTGCATGCGACTGATTGGCCAAGCACAGCGCGCACTTGAAGTTATGTGTCAACGTGCCGAAAGCCGCGTAGCCTTTGGCCGCAAACTTTCTGAACAAGGTTCTATTCGTGAAGACATCGCCATGTCTTCTTGTGAAATTGAGCAAGCGCGCCTATTAACTTTAAAAGCAGCCGATGCCATGGATCGCTTTGGTAATAAGGCCGCTCAAGAACTTATTTCACAAATTAAAATCATTGCCCCTAATATGACATCGCGCGTGATTGACCGTGCTATGCAAGTACATGGTGCCAAAGGGGTTAGCCAAGATACTTTCCTACCAAGAGGATTCGCTTACGCTAGAATGATACGTTTTGCCGATGGTCCATGTCAGGTTCATATGTCACAACTGGGTCGTGCACTGGTTAAAAAACACGGCGCGTAATCGTTTTTATAAAATGGGTTAGCCATTATTTAAATTGTTAACCCAGCATAGACAATGAAATAACCACGGGCAGTCTTACTGCCCTTTTGCTTTTGGAGAAAAACATGAGCAACCAAGACGTATTAGATGAAGTGAAACTGAGCGAATATTTAACCAAGCATGTTGAAGGGTTCAAAGGCCCATTAACCGCGTCTAAATTTCCAGGCGGGCAATCTAACCCTACTTTTCAAATTGAGTCTGCCAGTGGTAAATATGTTTTAAGACGTAAACCAGCCGGAAAACTTTTGCCTTCTGCCCACGCGGTAGATCGTGAATTTATGGTGATGGATGCATTAAAAGACAGCGAAGTACCTGTGGCTAAAGCTTATCACTTGTGTGAAGACGACAGTGTCATTGGTTCAATGTTCTATTTGATGGAATTCATTGAAGGCCGGATTTTTTGGAATGCCGCACTACCCGAATTAGACAATACCCAACGTAGCGATATTTACGATGAAATGAACCGCGTATTAGCCGCCATGCATTCGGTGGATATTAACGAAGTGGGCTTAAGTGACTATGGTAAGCCAGGTAATTATTACCAGCGCCAAATTGGCCGCTGGAGCAAACAATACATTGCCGCTAAAACTGATGACATTCCCGCAATGGATGGCCTAATGGAATGGTTAGAAAGTAACATTCCCGAAGACGATGGTCGTATTGGCTTAGCCCATGGGGATTTCAGGTTAGATAACTTTATTTTTCATCCTAGCGAATCAAAGATATTAGCGGTTGTGGACTGGGAGCTTTCAACCCTTGGCCACCCTTTTGCTGATCTGGCTTACCAATGCATGCAATGGTACTTCCCAGCTAATTCGGATATGCCAGGCTTAATGGGGCTTGACCGCTCTGCCTTGGGCATTCCTACTGAAGAAGAATACGTAGCCAAGTATTGTGAGCGTATGGGGTTAACTGAAATACCAAATTGGAATTTCTATTTAGCATTTAGCTTTTTCCGTTTAGCGTCTATTTGCCAAGGGGTTAAAAAGCGCGCACTTGATGGCAATGCGTCCAATAAAAAAGCGTTAAGCGTTGGCGCCCTTGTTAAACCTTTAAGTGAAATGGGCTTAGGCAAAACCAAACAACCCTCGGCGGTTAGTGCTTAAACATTAACAAAATTAAATAGTAAGCCAACGCAATAATAAAAATAGAAAGGTAATGAATCATGCAAACATTAGATTACAGTAATAAAGTCGTGATGATCAGTGGCGCCGGTGGCGGCATGGGTAAATTGGCTGCTGAGAATTTTGCACAAGCAGGTGCCAAGTTAGCCATTTGCGATATTAATCAAGGCAATATTGAAGCACTAGCGGCGCGACTAAGGGAGAACGGTTGTGAAGTGTTCGCTGGGGCTTGTGATGTAAGTGATGAAGCACAGGTACAAAGCTTTGTTGAAGGCAGCATTGAATCGTTTGGTCGTATTGATGTGGCGATTAATAACGCAGGTATTTTGCAACCACTGGCACATACTCACCAACTAGATTTAAAACACCTTGATAGCCAATACAACATCAATATTAAAGGTGTGTTTGCCTGCATGAAATATCAAATTACCCAAATGAAAAAACAAGGCAGTGGTCACATTCTAAATGTGTCATCGGTGGCGGGATTGGGTGGTGCACCTAACCTTTCTGCTTATTCGGCTTCTAAACATGCGGTGATTGGTATTACCCGCTCTTCAGCGGTGGAATATGGTCGTTATGGTATTCGCGTTAATGCTATTTGCCCAAGTCATGTGGATAGCCCCATGATGGACAGCGTTGAAGACACCACGCCAATTAGTAAAGATCAAATTGCCGCAGCTAACCCTATGAAACGCTTAGCCACCATGCAAGAAATTGTAAACGCTATGTTATGGACGTGTTCTGATTACAACAGTTATATGAATGGCCATGCATTGGCCATTGATGGTGGGCTGACGGCTATTTAATAATTCATAACACATAAAAAAGGCTTAGCTTTTTCAAGCTAAGCCTTTTTTATTTTTATGCCTAATTAAAAAATAAAATCTAACGCCACGGCAATAGTTTCTGAATCACCATGGTAATTATAACCATTATCCACATCACCTTGGTCTTCAAAATAATCATATTGCACTTTTAAAGCCGCACTAGAGCTTAAGTTATATCTCACCCCTACACCCGCCGTAAAATGCTGTTCCCAGCGGTTAGTGCCAAGCGGATCATTATCGTGGGTTTCATCCGCTTGAGAATAAACTACAAAAGGTTGGTACTTATCCATGTTGTACACCACAGACACTAACCAAGTGGGGTATTCCAACTCCACATCGTTATCATAAATAACCAGGTTCATATCAAACAAAATGGTAATCATATCTAAATTTATGTTGCCACCAAAACCCATGAAGGTTTGATCAAAAGGTACCATTTCCGTGGTAGTACCGTCTGCATTATAGGTTGTACGGTTTCTATCATTTTGAAAGTACACAAACCTCAAATCAAAAATTTCGCCCACTAGGGCGTAATTAAAGCCAATGATATCTGTCCAGACTTCATCAATTGAGGTGGCTGTTCCACCAAATAAGCGATCATAAAACAGCATTTCCTTATTATTTATTGAATACTCGTTTCCATAAAAGGCTGTGATTGTATTACCAAGATCCCCTATCTCAAATTCATAAGAGGCATGCACCCCGTTAAACTGGGTAATCTGCCACCAATATAAGTTAGCTGGTGGACGAATCCATGGGTAAGCAAAGCCTACTTCCGAAAATTCTGAATAATAATACATGGGGATATTGCGGCGCCCAGCCATAAAGGTCCAGTCTTCTACACCGCTGTAAGTGAGGTAATACCAATCAAGTTCTGTTTCAAATTCATCGGTGCCCTTTGTTAAGTATTGCCCCGTGAATTTCATATCGGCACTGACATCAGCTGTGGCCTGTAGTGCAAACACCGTTTCGGGTTTAAAGCTGGGTTTATCTGAGTATTGGCCCACATCATAAAAGTCGGCTGTAAAAGGGGCTTGATGAGTGAGCGTTTGCCCCATGACCACGGAACCAAATCCGTTAAACCTAATTTCGGCGCTGGCCGTGGGGAGTAATGACATGCCTAACAAAGCAAGACATATGAGTTTTATATATTTCATTTTTATGCTCCGTTAGAATTTAGCAATTACTTTTACGTTACCCGTGACCGACGCTGCATCAACATAACTGATTGCGCCTTGGTTGGAGGAAACGGTTTTAATGATCTCAGCATCAGATGCTAAATCTTGGGGTTGTGTTCCTTTACCTGTAAAGACAAGTCTCGCCCAGTGAGAACTAATTTGTGTTGCACTGCGGCCAATTATATTTTTATTAAACGAATCCCTAGAGGCAGTGCCCTCTTGCGAGTTGAGAGGAATAACTACCTGACCATTTGGAAATTTCTTCTGTTTACCAAGAAATATCTTTTTGATCATCTTCTCATTTATATCAGAGACATTGGCAGGATTAACAATTACAGCTACCTCAGCAAATGCTGATGGCATGATTAATAAGCTGGTAAGAATCATCCCCAGGATGACCATCAGTCTATTCCTAGTTGGTTTAAGACATCTCATATACATTTCCTCACAAATTGAAAGACTAAGCCCAGACCCACTGAGCGACTTTTCTTAATCCTTTAGCTAATGATATTTGTGAAGTATAGAAGAGTTTTATCTATACGCTTAATTACCTATAGATTGGTTTTAGATATGCTTGAGGAGTTTTATTCGGATATGAAAGCAGTGAAGAAGGGAGTTCAAACGCTTTATTTAGGCCTAAACCACCAATTATCTTCAAAGTACAGTCTAGCTTGAGGAGATAAAAGGTGCCTGCTAATAACTTTTCTTTGAAGTTATACACTGGCTAAATCTGATAAAAGGCAGTTTATTCGGAATCCCACGAATGGCTTCATGGGATCTTTTAAGCACAGATTCTAGAAGACTATTTCCACCAAGGATAAAAATCAGGCATGTCGGTAGACGCCTTAGATTTAAATTCAGGATCACGCTTTTCTAGAAAAGACGCCACGCCTTCTTTACCGTCTACTTGGCTTGTGTAAAAAATAGCAAGAGAGTCAACATTATGGGCATCTCTTGGGTGAGGAGCCGCCGATAAACGCAGCATCATTTGACGAGCCAGTGCGATACTCACTTGAGATTTCTGCGCAATGCTACGAGCTATTTTATAAGCTTCTTCTAAAAGGTCTTCTGGCGCATGTACCGAGCGTACAAAGCCCGACTCTTTAGCGGTATTGGCATCAAATATATCACCTGTATAGACCCACTCTAAGGCCTGACTTACACCCACAATGCGGGGTAAAAACCAGCTTGAACAGGCTTCAGGGGTTATGCCTATTTTCTCAAACACGAAGCCAATTTTTGCTTTTTCAGAGGCTAGGCGAATATCCATGGCTGCTAGCATGGTGGCACCAATGCCCACCGCAGCACCATTAATGGCAGCAATTACCGGTTTTTTACAATCATAAATACTTAAGTTTACTTGGCCACCCGTATCACTGATGCCTGGTAACATTTTAGAGTTTTCCATGTCAGCCACAGTGGGGGTTTGATTTTCATCTAAACCAAATACATTGCCTTCGCGGGTTAAGTCCATGCCCGCACAAAAAGCTCGACCAGCACCCGTTACCACAATGGCGCTCACCTCATCGTCATCGCTGGCACGATTAAAGGCATGCACCAATTCACTGGCCATCTCCACCGTGAATGAATTCATTTGATCTGGGCGGTTAAGGGTAAGAGTCAGGATTAAACCTTCCACTTGGTAATCTAAGGTATTGTATTCCATGATGAATCTCCGCTGCCGTGGGCAATTTTAGTTTTTATTGTTCGAAAGTTTAAGGTATGACTTTACTGGTCTCTATAGCCAAATCTACACTTAAAATGGCCAAAACTGCCAAATTCGTCGCTAACCGCTGAATGTGAAAACCGAAGAGTAAGAAGTAAGCAGACAGCCTTGCGTTCAAGGTATTAGTCAAAAAGTAATATGGTGGCTGATTAAGTGATTAACGAAGTTGTAAACTTTCTCAGGCCTTGGAGCCACAAACCGTTAAAGCCAGTATTAAGCATGATGAATGTTGGGGTTTGAATTATCTAACCATTGGTGAAGTTTTTCTTCTAATAACAACACATCAATGGGCTTGCTTAAATAATCGCTCATGCCAGCTAATAAGCACTGCTCTTTATCCCCTTTCATGGCATTGGCCGTCATGGCAACAATGGGAATATCCTTATTGCGTGCATAGGCTTTACCACTTCTTATTTGTCGAGTGGCTTCATAGCCATCCATTTCAGGCATCTGGCAATCCATCAATATTAGGGTGTAGGGTTTATTATCTGGCGCCATTTTTAATGCTTCTAATGCTTCAATGCCATTAGCGGCTACGTCAGCCGTTAACCCTATGGACTCTAAGATTCCCAATGCCACCACTTGGTTAATTTGATTATCTTCCACCATTAAAATTCGTGTACCCACAGGCCAAATGCCATCTGCTTCGTTATCCATAGGTTGCATAGTGACGGTATCATTATTACTCCCTTGATAGGCTTCACTTTTACCGCTGTCTAAACTTTGCAAATAATCATGCGTCACCAACGGAGTGGCTTGTCCCAACACCTTTCCGCCTGTCATTACCACGGCTAAGGAATCAAATAAATCAGATGTGGTAATAGGCTTGGGAAAGTAGGCATCAAAACCCAATTTGGCAAAATAGCTGGCATCCCCATGAGAGCCCATGGAAGTCATCATAATCAAACGGGTCCCCCTAAACCGTTTATCATTACGAATAATTTTACCCAATGTCGCGCCATCCATATTGGGCATTTGCATATCTAAAAAAGCCACTTTAAAAGTATTGTTCATTAATTGTTTTTCCATTAACGCTAATGCAGCATCCCCTCCATCTGCTTCTTGAACATGGGCCCCCCATAATTTTAATTGCCCTGATAATACTTCACGGTTAGTGGCATTATCATCCACCACTAACATTTCTACTCCTTTTAGTTCCACCGAAGGTTTTACAAGTTGAGCATGCTTACTGGCATTGAGTAATATATTAAATTCAAAACTGCTGCCACTTTTAGGCGTGCTTAGGACTGAAATTCCCCCACCCATTAATTCACACAGCTTTTTAGAGATAGCCAAACCTAACCCTGTGCCTCCATATTCCCGTGTTGTGGATGCATCGACCTGAGTAAAAGACTCAAATAAATTATTTCGCTTACTTTCAGGAATACCAATGCCGGTATCTGTCACAAGACAATGAAAGCTTATTTTTTCATTACCTACTTTCGTAGTCTTGGCACGAATGACCACTTCACCTTGCTGAGTAAATTTAATGGCGTTACTGACCAGATTATTCAAGATTTGACGTAACCGACTAGGGTCACCCATAACCATAGATTGATGAATGCCACTCACATCTAATATTAATTCCAGGCCTTTTTCTTCAGCCCTATGACTGATGGATTCAGCAAAATCTCCCAGTTGACTGCGCAAGTTAAAATCGAGAATTTCAAGATCTAGCTTCCCAGCTTCTACTTTTGAAAAATCTAAAATATCATTAATTAAAGTTAATAATGAATCGGCACTGGAGCGGGCTATTTTCGCATGCCTGGCTTGTTCAGCATTTAAGTTACTTTGTTGCAATAAACCCAGCATACCTAATACGCCATTCATAGGGGTGCGAATTTCATGGCTCATGCTCGCTAGGAATTCACCCTTGGCTTGGTCTGCGTACTCTGCACTTTCTTTAGCTTGAATGAGTAAATTTTCACTGTGAATTCTTTGGGTAATATCTCTAAAATTCCAAACACGCCCTTGTACTTTTTCACCAACAAGCATGGGCCTAAATGAGCGTTCAAACACTCGGCCATCTTTAAGGTTTAAAGTATCCTGCACATCTAAGGTTAAGTTATTAAGCTTATTCATGCGGGCTATAAATTTATCAGGGGTGGTTAATTGATTCGAGATATGGTCGGCCAAGGATTTAATATCCGATAACATGTCTTGGCTGATATTCCAGAGTTCTCTAAAGCGTGTATTAGATCTAAGGGTTTCTCCTTGTTCATTGGTCACTAAGATACCGTTGTCGGTACTTTCAAGGGTGGCTTTTAATATTGAATGACTTTGATTTATTTCCCATTCCACACGTTTTTGATCGCTTATATCCCGAATTAATCCTGTATAAATGACTCCCTTGGGTGTCATAACTTCGGAGATGACAAGATGGATAGAAAAGACCTTGCCATTTTTATGAAGCCCCATTAATTCTCGACCCACACCAATAATATTTGCGTGGCCAGTTATATTGTAATTGTGCATATAATCATCATGAAGCTTGGCGTCTTTTTTGGGCATGATAAGTTTTATATTTTTGCCAATGACTTCTTCAGCTTGATAACCAAATATTTTTTCAGCCGCCAAATTAAAGGTTAATATGTTGGCATCTCGACCAATGGTAATAATGGCATCTGCTGCGGTATCGACAATGGACTGCATTCGTTGAGCGGTTTCTTTTTGATCAAATAAAGCATCTTCCATTCTCAATAATAAATTATTAAAGCTGCGTGCTAATACGCCTATTTCATCGGCACTTTTGGTAGGTAAGGAATTTATCTCTCCTGTATTTTCATATTGCTGCATAGCGTTGGTCATGTCTAACAATGGGCTAGCTAAGCGCCTAGACGCCAAAATGGCTAGGCCCAAAGCTAACAGCGCCATGGCGCCCCCTAGCAATATGCTGCGATTGCGAAAAGAAGCAAGCTCTGCATTGATCGATAAATCTGTATTTTGCAGCACAAGATGAAGAGGATAGTCACTGCCGTATTTTTTAAGAGAGATGTGGCGATAAAAACTAGGGAACGCACCACCATGGTCATCTTCCAATGTTGGAAATCCCTTAGTAATTTTTTTATGGGAAAATGTAAAGGCCAAGGTTGGAAAGTGATGCTGAATTAACTCGCCTTTATGTAATTCTATGCCTAGCTCACTATTGGGTTTATATAAAAAACTGCCATCTTCCTCAGCTAAATAAAAGGTAAGTTCAGATAACGGCCCATCTATTAAACTTAAAATGAAAGATTTGAAATCAACGTTAATCACTACAATTCCAAATACACTGTTATTTTTAAGGTCGTAGATAGGGGTCACAACCTGCACAATGGGTTGTAAAGGAATAACTACTTTTCCATGGTCACGGTTCAATTCCACCGCCGAAAAATACACCTCACCATTTTTTTTAATAATGCCTTCTTTAAAATAACTGGATTTAAACTTACCTTGCATTAATGATGCACTAACTCGCTTAACACCCTGAGAATGACGCTTAACATTAATGATCTCTTTACCGTCGTTCTTAACCCCTATGTATCTAATTTGTAAATAGCCTGGCTTGGCAAGCATCATTTGCTCAAATATTTGTTCTAAACGGTCTCGCCATAAATTTGCATCTTTTTTATCATTATTATTGATAGAGCGTATTAAACCTTGAATAGGAGGCGTATTACTTAAAAATAATACATCCGAAGAACCTTGCTTATATAATTCGGCCAACAAAGGTTCCACCAAGTTACTCTGCAAGCCTAGCTCTTTTACTTCTCGCTCATGCATTAAGCGTTCACTTTCATAGTAAAAGCTGGTCCCTACAATCGTGGCTACTGTCAGGGCTAACAAGAATGAAGCGGCTGGCAACTGAATGGCAATGGGGCGCTGGGCCACCCCTACTTTAAGTAACTTACTGTTTTCTTTTTTAGCAAAGGGTGAGGCAATGGAATGTTGATTTGTTTTTAGATTAATTTGACTCGGAATGGACTTTATTAAATCAACCAATATACCCGTTAACAAACAGCCATAAGCCAATATTTTTAGAACATGGGCAATATTAAAGTGATTATCAAATATCTGAACCGATCCAAATGACATATGAATTTGGGTAATGATTTCAGGAATAATACTCAGCAGTAATCCCAGTTTAATCACCGATCTATCTTGCTTATACCAAATCCAGAATACACTGCCGCCAAAAACAAACAGTGCCAAGGGCAGAATATCAAAAGGCCGAGTAATTAACGCGCTGGGGTATAAGGTTTTAGGCAAGGATGAGCTGATTGCTGAGAGGTGTGCCACGGCATAAGCCAAGAGCAAAAAAAACAGACTCACCGCAATTAAACTTTTAATGCCCATGCGTTCAAAAAGTCGCATATGATATTCTGGATTTACTAATTTAAGACGGGCCACCCAAAGACATGCAATGGCGCCTACAATCATAATGACAACATTTAAAGTTCGAGATAATGCCCAAGTAAAAGCGATGAAATCACTATTTAAAGCACTCACCTGAATAATGCCCATGGCCGCCAAGGTATGAAATGCATCCACTAGCCCAGCACAAATAAGCCCGATAGCAATAATGGCCACGGTAACATCCCGGCGTAAACTGTAATGCAGCAACGCAGCCAACCAAGTGATAACGGCAATGCTCACAGCGCTCCATTCCATAAGCCCATGATGTAAAGCACCGGATATGGCGTAAGAAAGGGTCGTATCTTTTAACGGCGCATCAACCAATGAATTAGGGTCAATGGAGGGGGAGACAGAAGAAAAATCAACGCCAAGCAGGTTTAGTAATGACGGCAAAAGGCATAAGGCTAATAATGCCCAAGCTACCTTAGTTTTTACCAGTAATCCTTCAAACATAGTGTACCAAGGCCAAGCAACCGTGATGAGGCAAGCTAAATGCAACTTTCTATGCTTAATGCTAGCTCAAACCTTGGTTTTTGCGATGATATTAGCTTGTTTCACCGGGTAAAAAGCTCACTTTTACTCATATAAATCAGTGTTTTTAGGCTGGCACAAAGTGACGTAATAAAAGCCTCAACCAGAGTAGCGACTTCAGTCCTGCTTCTTAGTGTCTAAAGCTATTAGGCGTGCTGCCTTTCCAACGCTTAAAAGCATGAAAAAAATTAGCCGTGTCGGCATAACCCAGGCGTAGCGCTATTTGTTCCATGGTTAAATTTGTAGATTGAATAAGCTCTAGGGCAAACGTTTCACGCACTTCATCCATTAGCGTGCGAAACGATGTGCCTTCACTCGTTAATTGTCGCCTAAGGGTACGCAGTGACACACACTGCAATTTGGCCACGGCTTCCATATTAATATTTTGATCTAAGTTGGCCACTAAATGTCGCCGTACATGATCGGCCACTCCGCTGCGAGAGCACCTTTGCTGTAATAGATTTTGGCACTGATTAATCAGCAGCTGTCGAGTGGCTTCGTTGGCGGTGGGCAGGGGGATATCCATTAAATCACGATGAAATACCACGCAATTTTTGGGCTGATCAAAGCGGCCCTTCATGCCAAAAACCCGTTCATATTCTTCTACATTTTCAGGTGCTGGCCATTTAAAGTTCATTTCACTCACAGGAATGTCATGGCTAAACAGCTCCTTATGAATATTGACAATGGCCGAGCCATCACGCTCCACCACAAACCGTTGCAGCTTTTCAGGTAAATGATCGCCATCCACATATAAATACACCAGCTCACCTTCTTCTTTAAGGTAAATATGGCTAAAGGCAAAGGTCAGTGACAAAAACCTTAACCCCACTTCGGTGGCTGCCCGCAAGGTAGGGCTACTGGCAAAAGCAAAACCCCAAATGCCATAGGTAGTGAGGTGATAACGGGGCCCTATTTCTAAGGCAATGTTGGTATCTCCTAAGGCATCGACAATATTTTCAATCAGCTTCAGCTCTTGAAAAGCTTTAATTTCGGCTTGGCTATCGTTAAGCATGGCTTCGGTGATACCGGTATTATTCAGACATGCTTGCTTAGACATGCCCCGCGACACAGCCACATTAATCATTAACAGCACACTGCTGGTATTGCGGGTGTCGCTCCAGTTATTCATATTCTTTCACTTCTCACTCGCTTAAAGGCACAATATCGCCATATTTGGCCGCTAATCACAATCCGATTGTCCCACTATGCCATAAAAATCCGAAAGAAAAACCTGAACAATGGGCCTGAATTAATCATTACTGACCGAGATCAATCATGGCAGAGCAAAATAGTGTAGGTGGCCAAGTCCAATATAAAGACGTCCTCATCATCGGTACCGGTTTTGGTGGACTGGGCATGGCCATTAAGCTGAAAGACGCTGGCCTAGATGATTTTGCTATTTTAGAAAAAGGCTCAGATGTAGGTGGTTGCTGGCGTGAGAATACTTACCCCGGGGCTGCTTGTGATGTCCCTTCTTTATTGTATTCTTTTTCGTTTGAAGCCAAGTCCGACTGGACCCGACACTTTGCCCCACAAAACGAAATTTACGGTTATTTAAAACACTGCGCCAACAAATACCAGTTAACACCGCACATTCAATTTAACACTCAGGTCACACAAGCCAGTTTTGATGAAGATACAGGCTTATGGACCATCATCAGTAGCACAGGGCAAACATGGCAAAGCCGAATTTTTATTTCAGCCTGTGGACAATTAAGCCAACCAGCCATGCCTAACTTAAAAGGCATGGACAGCTTTTCTGGTAAAGTCATGCATTCGGCCACTTGGGATCATGAGTATGATTTAAAAGGCAAGACTGTCGCCGTCATTGGTACAGGAGCCAGTGCCATACAGTTTGTGCCTGAAGTGGCTAAGCAAGTTAAACACATGACCGTTTTACAGCGCAGTGCCCCCTATATTATTCCCAAGCCCGACCGCGCTTATGGCCCTTTATTAAAATCCTTGCTTAAAAATGTGCCCTTATTTCAAAAGCTATATCGTTTAAATATTTACCTACAGCACGAAATTCGTTTATTAGGTTTTACCTGGCTACAAAAAATGATGCCCTTGGCCGAAAGACAAGCCAATAAATTCATGTGTAAAACCATTCAAGACCCTGAATTACGTAAAAAAATTACACCCGACTACGGCATAGGCTGTAAGCGCATATTAATTTCCAACAATTACTATAAAGCGTTTACTCAATCTAATGTGGCCCTAGAAACCACAGCCATTAGCCATATAGAGTCTGATGGTGTGGTGTTAAAAAATGGTGAAAAGCTAGTGGTAGACGCCATAATTTATGGTACCGGTTTCAAAGCCACACAATTTTTATCCCCCATGAAAGTAACGGGGTTAAATAACAAAGTCTTAAACAAAGAATGGGAAAAGGGTGCCGAGGCATTTTTAGGCATTACCGTTAAAGATTTTCCTAATTTCTATATGTTATACGGCCCAAATACCAATCTTGGCCATAACTCCATCGTTTATATGCTAGAAAGCCAAATACATTACACCTTAAAGTCCATTAAACTGCTGAATAAGAAAGGCATTAAGTATTTAAATATTCGCCAAAACAAGCACGATAGTTTTAATGAACGAATTCAGAAACAAGTGAAAAACACGGTATGGGAAAAGGGTTGTGAAAGTTGGTATAAAACAGAGGAAGGAAAAAACACCATTAACTGGCCCGATTTTACCTTCAAGTACCGACATAAAACACGCAATGTAAAATTAAAGGATTATCACATTATTAAACAGGCCAGTTAATTCTGGCCCCAAGTTATTAACTTTCAAATACCGGCATAAAACACGCAATGT
>OJBM01000173.1_pt1 | contig 27451 bp, 27 predicted proteins | sample 1591061 | NCBI WGS metagenome assembly OJBM01 (sample SAMN05416872, study PRJEB24817) | seawater metagenome | isolation source: Sea water | place: Canada:Atlantic | collected 2013-11
TTCAAAGCCAGAAAGGAGCTACGAGCAGTGCTAATTTATATAGCTTGATCGAAACGGCAAAGCTGAATGGCTTGGAACCCTATGCGTATTTGAAGCAGGTATTCACAAAACTGCCAAATGCTGAGACGTTAGAAGACGTTGATACTTTGCTACCTTGGAATTTTAAGGACGGTGTTGGTTAGGCGCTTACGGTTACTGTTTGAAAATACACGAGGGCTGTATGTTTGAAGTTTCTCAGGCCCGAACATTTGTGGATGCTCGGGTACAGGTAATTTATGGTGAGACTTCGAAGGTTGTGTTAGAGCTGATTAGTCAGTCGCTTGTGGTATAACCGTTAGGAGAACCAGTAGCTGGGGTGCTGTAGCCTATCCCTATTAAAAACACCGTGTTGATTAATAGTTCGTTACTCTATTGCAACCAGCCATTCACACCACTGACATTGCGGCTTCCAAGGCTGTCTAATTCTAAGTACGCATCGTCTGTACCATTAGCCAAATACCCACCTTTACCATTAATGCCAGTAGCTCTTAACTTTATGCAAGATGTTATTGCCACTTCTGCACCTGTACTATCGGTGCACTTTTTAGTGGCGATAGAATAGCGCTCACTAGCGGTTATTTCTGGATTCGAATATCCTAAATCTGTTAAATCTTCCGTATAAGTAAATCTATTCGCAAAGTAATTTTCTTGAGCTCGCATTATGTCTAAAAGTGCCGGCATTGCATCGGTTTTACGCGAGCTAGCAATAACATTTCTTTGATAGGAAGGGACTGCAAAGGTCGCGATGATTCCCATAATGACTAATGCCACCATTAACTCTATTAAGCTGAAGCCGTGTTGTGTTTTCATTTTATCTCCTGAGGTTGATTTTTAGTTCTGGCGCCAGTAAACAGGTACTACGTAACAATTTTGCTCTTCACATTTTGTGACTTCTTCTTCGCAAGTGCCGTTGATTGCGCAATCAGGATCAGATACTTCTTCATTAAATCTGGTGTCATCTATTGTTTGTGTGCCTATGGCGATTGTTTTCCCCCCATTTTCACGGTAAATAACAACAGGTCTAGGTGCTATGCCAGAGTGGACAAGAGTCGTAGATGCGTCTGAGCTATCAATAATACCATCTTCATTTAGATCAACTGCTGCTATTGCCCATTTTTGACTGAGGGCGTAAACACGAGACTGCCCAGTATCTGCGCCACATACCCCACTATTTGAATCCGATGATGGAGAGAATGATGTAAAAATAATGGCGCCTGAAAAAGTGGTGGATTGAGCCAGTACCTTCTCGCCTTCAGTTTCCATTTGAACATACCAGCCACCGCCATGACTCATAATGCTGTACATGTCACTATTTAAGGCAGCTTTTCCTCCTTTCATGAGTGCTGTGGCGTTGTAGAGCTTCAATGGATCAGGAGTTTCATTTTCTCCTAAAGTGATTTTAGTAGGTAATTCTTCAGTCTTAATACTATAGGAGGTTGGCGCTTTGTAAGGATTGCTATCTTTAATAACGTAAAATCGGTTATCTACATTTTTTTCTACTATAGGATGTGCACGGTATCCACTGCCAATAGCGATAGTCAGGTAGTCACCCGCTTGATCATCTTTTACAAGTGATACGTTTGGCTTGTTGTAAAAGCGACGGTTATTGTCAGCATCTGTTCCAGCTAAAGAGGCGATAGCTCCACCGGTAGCGAAGCTTGCTTGTCCGGTATTACTTTGATTTATATCTATTCTGAATACACGACCACCAGTATCAGAAGCAAATAAATAATTAATGAAGCCATCCCCACTTATGTCAACGGCTGAAATGCTTGCCGGCATACTGTTAACCATAGTGCTGATGTTTAAATCTGCGCCGGTATCACTGGCCCACCAAAGTCGTTCACCTGTGCTTGCATCTACCATGTATATGGCATTACCAATGGAATCGGCTGTTGATACACCGCCTGAGATATCTTGGTTTTCATCATAGCCCCCGGAAAAGAAGGCCACAAATCTTGGGTCACCATTAAGTTTAACTTTGGCAATGACCATTTTTGACCAGGTCTGCCCTAAGCGTGCAAAATTACCTGTTCCACCTTCAATTACGAATTTCATTGTGGGTGTGGTTTTATTCGAGACATCTAAAGCGTAGTAGTTATTACCGCCACGGCGCATGCCAGCATATAAGTAGGCGTGTTCATCGGCTTCTAGGGAACCAGAGCTGTTTAGCAATGCACTGTTGCCATTTTTATCGTAAAACCATGTGGAAATAGGGCCGTCCATTCCATAGGGTTTGTTGATGCTGCCTTGGGTATTATCAAAATAACTTTTTTGTAATGGGTGAAGTTCCTTAGGTAAAAATGCAAATTGCTCTGTGCCTGTTGCTGTATCAACTGCGTGAATAAATCCTTCATTGGTGCCAAAGAAAATGGTTGCGTCAGATATTGGCGCATCTGCTGTTCCTATATTTCTATAAGTCACAATTACTGGTTCACTGTGCATGGGATCGCCAATTTGCTTGCGGCTATCAGTAGTTGTTAAATTGCCATTGATGTCTAACATATCGTAGCCTTGCACCCACTTGAATATGTCTGTTTCGTCAAAGTCAACATCCACGTCTTCACTCATATCAAATGAATCGTAACTGGCGACAGATGAAAAGTTACCCATAGCGGTATTGCTGCTGTTGCTGAATAGTAGCCTGCTAGCTGGCGTGGTGATTAAATTCGCCATACCGCCATAGGTGACATTTTTACCATCAGGTGTGATTTTGTCGTTCCAGAATCCGTAACTGCCTTCATCAAAGTAACCGGTTTCACTATCAATGGCGGCCGTATTATTGAAGTCTAATAGCTCGCCACTATCAGATAGTCGATATCTTTTTAAATTTCCTCCCCATTTTATTTTATCTTCTGGACGAAACAGCGCATAAAATACTTCATCATTGTGTTGCGATGCATTAAAAGCATTTACCGATACAGCAGGTGCTGTAAAGGTCGTATCAGTGGCGAGAATTTCAGTAAAAATGGTGGTGAGCACTTCGCTTAAGGTTGATGCATCATCGGCTTCATAAAAACCGCCTCCACCGCGATTAGCAGTATTGGTCAGTAAACTTTTAGCAGCAGATAAGTTAAACCCACCAATAGTATGGGTTACTATGCCAGGAGAAGTTTTACCTTCATCACCGAAAGATATCTCAGTATTTTTCATCCAGTAAGATAGCTCATCTAGGCAGCCGCCATCTCCAGTACAGCTTTTACTAAGTCCAATGTCATCAGGTATATCCATGTCTTTTATATAATTTCTAACTGAAGTGACAGAGCCAGTATCGCTACTCGGTTCACCATCGGTAAACAAAATAACATGATTTTTTTGGCACTCTCCTTTGATAGGCGATGTATAAGTGCCGTTACCTCCGTATTTTTTATTCTCTCCTCTAAAGTAAAGAGCGGCTTCATGTAATGACTCTGTTAGTGGGGTGCCGCCACCAGGGTAATAACTATTAACTTTATTTTTGATGGGTGTTTTAGAAGAAGCGATATCTGCAACAGAAACATCTACCTTGCCGCCATTACCACTGTTAAAACGCATTAAGCCGAGGTTAATGTCTTCTAGGCTATTGGCTAGGTTGGTTACTACTTCTTGTACCACATCCATTCGGGTGCCAATTTGTTCAACGGAGTCATTGCCTTGAAACCAATTAGAATAATTACCAGAATAAAGATTATATTCAAATCCTTGGTCAGAACCTGCAGCAAAACACCTAATGGTTCCACCTGAACCAGATACGAGTGAACCCCATACATTATTATTGTATTGTTGGAGATTGGTAGTGGCTAATCCAGTATTTGAGAGGCTTGTTTTGGCTGCATTACATGAGCTGTTTAATGTATTTATTGAATTCCCCCAGCCAGCGTTGTAATTAGGATTAGGGTAAAAGTAGCTATTATACGCGTAGCTTTGAGGATAGGTTCTCCCCGCATCATAGGCCTGCTTTACCTCATAACTAACAGAGCCTTGCATACTGCCAGATGTATCCACTATGAGCAGTACATTAGGGTTTAAGCGATTCGCTTCTGTAACGCCTTCGGTACCGTAAATTTCAGTATCATCAGCTAACGTGAGCGCACTAAAAAAAAGGGTGGGTAAAAATAATCGTAAATAATTCATGATGACTTCCCTTAATAATGAATACTTAATACAGTGAGGTCTTTTATATCTAGCAGTAAGGTAGGGAATTCTGCTTCCCAATACTCCTTCATGAATTCTTTGATAGAGATCGCTTTCCCGCCTTTAGTTATAAGAGGAGGGGTATCAAACTTGTATGTGTCTTTGTTGCATTGACTGCAACCCTTTACGCGGACCAAGCCACTTTGAGTGGTTTCGTAAAATTCAACTTTTATACTTTCTGCTTCACGAGCTACATCCAAGGCTTTGGCTCCGTAACTTAATGGAACAATGCTTAAAATTGTTAAAAAACACATTAGAATTTTCATCATAATCACTACTCTTTTAATTAATATTGCCAGCTTGTTGTAAGCCATCTACTACTGCGCCAAGTGTTTGGCTATTGGTAGAGGTGCGGAATGTTGCAAGGCAATCATGTTCAAATAAATTTGCTTGGTTTTGGGCTTGATTGTCTATGTCATAACCCCCTCTAAAAGCAGGGGCAACACGAAGAAAGCGCCACTGAATAGAAAGGTCAGACTTAGGTAAGGTGGCATCGGTGGCTCGTGAGCTGTCTTCTGTAATTGTATTGTCTATTTCAATATCTGTACCGGTGACTATGGAATTTAATAAAATTGCTCTATTTGCACCGGCATTTGAATTATAAAAGCTTACATTGGCTTCTTGCTCGTTTCGGCATTCTTGAAAAATAGTGGCGGTGAATAAACTGTTGGCCACCATTTTACTTTGTAAGTTGCTGCCTTCTAAACTATATACAACCACCAAAGTAATGATGGTGAGAAATATTAAGGACACCACTAAGGTAGAACCTGTTTGCTTGTTCATTAAGTCCTCCAGAACTTTTAAGTAGGATCGCTAACGTCAATATTTGAAAGAAGGTTGGGTAAATCGATGGTATTGGTGAAAATGGTTCTTAAATTTCCATCGGTAATTTCATATTGTGCATCTAAAAGATTATAGGTACGGGTTTCAATGTTAGTTTGCAGCTTGTTTTCATCCATCTGATTTTGGCTTGTAGTTAATATGGCAATACGAATGGAGCGGATAAGACTTAAGTCCGTGATGTTGTCGACAGTGACGTAGCTTGCGGCATATAATTCGCTTGAAGAATTCGCTATTCCGACCTGAAACTCGAAGGCCTCCACGTTATTAATGATGGAAACCTGATCGTCATGCCATACTTTATTTATGATATCAAACGTTCTACAGACTAACTCACGATTGGTATCAGTTGCGTTACTTACCCAAAAAACATTGGCAACCTGAGTCGGGTCACCAGCACTCGGTTCTATGACAGTACCAGTACAAGCTCGATAAGTTGCTCCAGGTAAAACCACAAAAGGTATGGCAAGGCGATCTCCTCGTGCGTTAGCTGGGTTATTGGCTGCACATGCTTCGGCTTCATCGTCTGCTGCACATGTAAGGGCAACGAATGGAAGTAAGAGGCCGGGCACACTGCCGATAACGTCATCTTCACTATAACCGGCGAGCCGAGTATTCTTAGTGATAAACTCCATCGTAAAACGGCCTGTCTCTTGATTTTGAGATAGAGCATCTGACAGGGTTATATTTCGGTTTGTATTGATAAATAGATTAAGTATGCCTGCCATGATAATTAAGCCTATAACGGAGGCTATCATGAGCTCTACTAGGGTAAACCCTTTTTGCTTAATCATTAGTTAACCTCCACAACTAGGCTGTATGTGTTTGTATTTGTTGTGTTGGAAGAGTCATTATTGATTTTTATGTCCCAAGTTAAAGACACATCATATTGAACGCAATCAATCTTCCCGGTTTCTTTAGTGCTGCTTCTACTTCCGGTATGCGTGAGTGAGCATGTGGATGCAAGCACTGGATTCAGGATAAAGTCGGCAGAACTGTCGTAGACGTCAGATGTTAAGCCACATACGGTTGTCCACTTGTCGTAGGTAGCCATTTCCTGTTTTGAGCAAATGTCAGCATCCACTTTTACGGTACCAACAGTATGATCAGAACATATTGCTGAGGGAGGGGCTTGGCAATTAGGCTGAACAGTTAAGTCATAATAGTGCTCGCGAGCACCATCTGGATTGGCTCTAATTCGACCCACATAATCTTGAACCATCCACATCGCCTGTGATTGCTGTGAGCTATCTTGAGTGCCTTGAATGGCACGCATGAGTAATATTCCCAAGCCAGATATGCCAATAGCGATAATAGTGGCTGTAACAAGCACTTCTACCATGGCGAAACCGCCTTGCTTATTAGTAGTTGTTAACATGCGATTTTACTCTTTTTTAGTATTCCAGAAATGAGTAGGCTGAATTGAATTTTTTGCATGCCGGCACAACCAGGGTAATGCAGGAAGATATCCCCTGTTTTTTCTACTTGGCCTGTACCAGCTATTTTTATAGGGTTTGTTGTGCTGAAATCAGTACTCGTAAATGTAGGTGAGCCCGGAAGAGGATCAAAAGAGCGAAGATCTTCGACAGCCCCACCAAGAGTGATATATTGTACTTTCCAACCTTGAGACCAATCACTCCCAACCTCTCGCGGTAATATTTGTACGGTTAAGTTTTTCCCTATGGCTTCATCACGGGCATACTTAAGACTACGTTCAAATAATGGAGTTAAGGACTCAATACTACTTCTTTCTAGTAAAGATTGGAGTTTGGGAACGGCTGCGCTCACTATTGTTCCAAAGATAACAAGCGTGATCATGAGTTCGAGTAAGGTAAAGCCAATTTGTTTTTTCATAACTCGTATTTAAAAACTTTAGGAGTGTAATTTATAATGGGACCGGACTAACGGTTGAATTTCAAGGGCTGGAGGGAATTTAGGTGGTTTTAATGTGAGCGAGTTCCCATTAAAGCCGCTTGTTAGCATTCATCCCCATGCTATTTAGTCACAGCTTAATGGTGATAAATTACTGTAAGGCGAGCCACTGGCGTTTAAATAGCTATCTATTCTAATTCTTCCCTGAAAGTTAATGACAAGTTGTTTCGCTGTATTGTTATTGCCAGAATCAGGACAATACAAAAAGGTAGTAGCCGAGCTAAATGCATAGCCTTGTGCTGTGAACTTAATGTAGTTAGCCTTCACTCTCTTTTTGTACCAGACGCCATGATTGACCTCATTGCTAATTTTAAAATAAAGTAACTCTTCAGGGTCGAGCTTTAGGTTCTTATTTTGGTCATTAAATGCAGCAATAGGGAGGGTCCAGTCATCGCTACATTGATTGCCTTTTAATGGGCAGGCAATGACTTCTTGGGAGTTGTTAAGGGCGAGTATTCTCGATTTTTGGAAGACGCTCCTTAGGTCGTAAAGAGCTATATCCGCGTAGTATTCTTCGAGCATGTCGCTAAACTTCGGGACACCTGCAGCCATAATAATACTTAGTACAGCCAAACTGACAATTAATTCAATTAGTGTAAATCCTCGCACTGGTATACCTCCTTGTATATTCAGTGCTAAAGATTGTAATGTGGTGATACTAAAAACCCAATCGGATGATTGGGTTAGGTGTTTTTAGCCTTAATTTGTAGGGCTAAAAGTATTTAAGCTTGAGGGTAGCGTCCAAATACAAGGCTTGCGTTAGTGCCGCCAAAACCAAAGCTGTTACTCATGACACGCTGAACATCTTTTTCGATATTCTCTCTGATAATCGGAAAGCCTTCTGCTTTAGGGTCAAGGTTTTCTATATTAGCGGAGCCTGTAATGAAGTGATCGCGCATCATTATCAAACTAAATATCGCTTCATGAACGCCTGCACCACCTAGGCTGTGACCTGATAGCGGTTTCGTTGATCCTATTAGAGGCATTTCATCCCCGAATACCTTTTTAATGGCGCCAAGTTCTACCACGTCACCTGCAGGGGTACTGGTGCCATGAGTGTTGATGTAGTCAATGGGCCCGTGACAGGTCTTAAGAGCCAGCTGCATGCAGCGCTCAGCTCCTTCGCCCGATGGAGCCACCATATCGGCACCATCTGATGTGGCGGCGTAACCTTCTAATTCAGCATAAATCGTTGCACCACGCGCAAGAGCATGATCGAGTTCCTCTAGAACAAGACAGCCGGCTCCAGATGAAATAACAAAGCCGTCACGGTTTTCATCGTAGGCACGAGAGGCCGTTTCTGGGCGGTCATTATATTTAGAGGATAAGGCGCCCATGGCGTCAAACATCATGGCAAATGACCAGTGGCTTTCATCGCCACCGCCGGCAAACATGACTTTTTGTTTGCCCATTTGAATCTGTTCGCATGCCACGCCGATGCTGTGTGCACTGGTTGAGCAGGCTGATGTCACGCCGTAGTTAATGCCTTTAATTTTGTAGGCTGTGGCCAAAGAAGCCACGATTGAGCTGCCCATGGTGCGCGGAACGCGATAAGGGCCTACTTTACGAATGCCTTTCTCTCGCAAGATATCAATGCTCTCGACGATATTTTCAGAAGAGGCACCGCCGGCGCCCATAATTAGGCCGGTATCAACATTTGAAATTTGATCTTCAGAAAGGCCTGAATCTTCAATGGCTTCTTTCATGGCTATGTAGCTATAGGCAGCACCTTCACCCATAAAGCGTAATAACTTACGATCAATATGCTCTTTAACATCTAGGTCGATAATGCCGGATACATGAGAGCGAAAGCCTAGTTCTTTAAACTCTTCATTAAAGCCAATGCCTGGCTTTTGCTGCTTTAACGACTCGGTGACTTCAGCTTTATTACACCCTAGGCTGGATACAATGCCCATGCCAGTTACGACAACACGTTTCATTTTTCATCTCCGATAAACAGGCCAACTCGTAAATCTTTGCCCGTGTATATTTCTTTGTCATCCACGTACATCACGCCATCGGCAATCGCCATGGCCGTGCCGCGCTCAATGACTCGGCGAATGTGAATGTGGTACGTTACTTTTTTACTGGTAGGTAGAACCTCGCCAACGAATTTAATGGCGCCAGCCCCTAAAGCGCGGCCTTTGCCTTGGCGGCCACCCCAACCAAGCCAGAAGCCGATCATTTGCCATAGTGCATCTAATCCTAAGCAACCAGGCATAACGGGGTCGCTTTGAAAATGGCAATCAAAAAACCATAAATCTGGATTAATATCTAACTCTGCAATGACTTCCCCTTTGCCATAGTTGCCACCCTCATTAGATATATGGGTGATTCGATCAAGCATTAGCATTTCATTGCGGGGTAGGCGAATGACGGAGTTATGTTCAAATAACTCACCGTGAGCCGCTCTCACTAATTCTTCTTTGGTGTAACTGTTTTGAAGGCTCACGATCTTTCCTTACTTAAAATTTTCATTGTTGCTACCTTAATCCTTTAGCTGTAAATCTGTTTGACCGACCAAACCAATAATTTGACTTAAAATGCACAAATTGTCTTTAGATATCAATTAATTAATGAATCTAACATGGCCAATACTCATATTGATAAATAAGTCAGATAGAAGTAAGTAGAGGTGGGGTAGTAATAGTATGGGATTGCCCTGCTATGGCTAAGTGCTAAAGCAGGGGCTGAAAGGGGTTAGTCGATTGAAAGTTTTTTAAGTCGGTAGCGCATGGAGCGAAAGGTCATACCTAATTGTTCTGCCGCAGCTGTTTTATTCCATCGGCATTCTTCAAGAGTTTGAGTGAGTATTTCTCTTTCAATATCCTCAAGGTATTCCTCTAGTTTTTCTCCAGGGGCTAGAACATGGATTTTATCTGAAGTTGTTTGTGCAACTTGCAGCTTCTTGAGATTTAAGTCGTTGATCTCTATGGGGTCATGATCTATTAGAGTCACCGCTCGTTGTAATATGTTTTCTAGCTCGCGTACGTTTCCTGGAAAATGATATTGCTGTAAGTGAATTTGTGCGCTTTTACTGAGTGTTGATTTGGGTATTTCTAAAGAGTTAGCCAGCTGCTGAAGAATGTGCTCGCATAATAGAGGAACATCCCCTTTGCGCTCTCGTAATGGAGGCACTTGTAAATTTATTACATCTAAACGGTAAAATAAATCTTCTCTAAAGTTTTTATCTTCTACTTCCATCTGTAAATCTTTATGGCTGGCAGAAAGAATTCGTACGTCTACCGGTATTTCGGTTTCACTGCCCACTGGGCGTACAAGACTCTCTTGAATGGCTCTTAGTAATTTAACCTGCATGGCCAAAGGTAAATCTGCCACTTCATCTAAGAATAGTGTTCCGCCATTGGCCGCTTGAAAAAAACCTTCTTTGTGTCCAGAGGCACCTGTAAATGCGCCTTTTTTATGGCCAAAGAATTCACTTTCCATTAAATCAGAAGGAATTGCCCCGCAGTTGACCGCCACAAAAGGCTTTTCTTGGCGGTGCCCCAGTTGATGTACGGCCCTAGCAACCAGTTCTTTACCTGTTCCCGATTCCCCATGAATGAATACAGGTGCGTGGCTTCTTGCCACTTTAAAAATTTGATTGTTTAACTGGGTAATTAATTCAGAGTTGCCTATGATTCCAGGTACAGACCTGACTTCATCAGAAAATTTACTTTGTTTACTTAAACTCATTGAGTTTTTAATAACACTTCTAAGTTTATCAAGCTCCACGGGCTTTGATAAAAAATCAAATGCACCTACTTTCATGGCTTCAATGGCCGTATCAATGCTGCCGTAGGCGGTGATCATAACGCTTGGAATATTTTTGTAGTTTTCTTGAATGTGGGTGATAAGTTCAAGTCCTGACCCATCAGGAAGGCGCATGTCCGTTAAACACAACTGAAAGGTATGGCTTTCCAGTAACGCTTTAGCATCTTTAAGGTTGGTCGCGCTAATGGCTTCAAATTTCATGCGCGTAATGGTCATGGATAGCAGTTCTAAAATATCAGGCTCATCATCCACGATAAGAATTTTATTCATAATTTTTCCTTATTCTCGAGGGCGCCGGCATAATCACGGGCAAATAATATTTCAAAACAGGCGCCTTTTTCATTTTTATCTTGGTAACGAATTTCAGCGTGGTTAGCTTCGCAAAGCTCTTTGACTAAATATAATCCAAGGCCTGTGCCTTGAGCTGAAGTAGTGTGGAATGGTTCGTATAAAAAACTAATTTCTTTGGCTGGAATGCCATTGCCATTGTCTTTAATGGAAAGAAAAGGGCGTTGATTGATTTTTCCCATGCGAATAATTATCGGGTTGTCTGAATCGGCCTTCCCGTGGCGAACCGCATTATTACATAGGTTCCAAAGTACTTGGTGTAACTGACTTGGGTCAAAGCGAATATTTAAATCATCCCCTTCAAACTCAATTGGAATGTCGTGTTGTAACTTGAAGTCATCTAAAAATTTACTAACCCATGGTTGTAGTTTTATCCATTGGGCTTCAGTGCTATTGCGCTTACTGATTTGTAAAACGTTTTGAATGATCTTATCCATTCGTGTGCTGTGATTAATGATGATGTCACATAAACGTTTATCTTCTGCATTGAGCTCTTCGCTTTCTTGCAGAAGTTGCGATGCATGGCTAATAGCATTGAGAGGGTTTCGAATTTCATGGGCTATACTGGCGGCCATGCGGGCTAAGGACGTGAGTTTAAATTGTTGGGCTCGTCTTGCTACAGTACTTTTATCTTCTACAAATACCAATGTTGAAACATTATCTATTTCTGCAAAAGAGACAATAATAGACTGCAGAGAGCCATTGGGGAGTGTTAACTCAATAGATTCATCATTTTGAAGTTGGCTTTCATGCCAATATTGAAGGCGCTCAAAAAGTTGTGCTGGCATTAATTGTGGCTCTTGTTTTTTCCCTGACGTTAAGCGAGTGCCAATACGCTCGCTGGCGGCTCTGTTAATACGCAAGATTTTCCCTGAGTTATCTACTACGCATACTCCAGTTAGCATTCGCTCAATAATTAAATCACTGATTCGGGCCACGCTGTGCAACTGGCTTTGAGTTTTAACCACATGGCTTTGTGCTTCAGTTAAGCGGGTTTTAAGGGCTTGAATAATAAAGGACTCAATAAAAAATAAAATACTAATGAAGCTGCCAGATAAAAGCTGATCGGTAATTTTATTGCTTTGATTGATATAGGATGCACTTAATACCATTAGCGTGGCCATAGCAGCAATAAAATAACCTAGGCGTTTGTTGAGGATGGTGTTGCCAAGCCCTACGCTGATGAGCATGAAAATACTAATATCTTGCTGTTTGGGGGCTAGAAATAATAATAATAAACCAAGCAATAAAATTTCAGCCAGCAAGCTGGGGAGTAGCATATCGCTTTTGTTGTAAACATGAGCATGGCTTCTTATGACATTACTAATAGCCAGTGCTAAATAGCCTGATAAAACAATAGGAAGCAATTTGGGCGTGGTGGATTGCCACCACTGTAATTGTTCTTCAAAAAAGTAAAAGCCTAAAAACAGCAAGGCCAAAATCAGCGTAAAGTAGCTGTAAAGGTGAAATAACGGCTGGCGCTCGTTTGTAGCGTTCATGGGTAAAGTGTCCACATCTAATTTACATACTGGCCTAGCTGGCTAAAGTGTTCGACCAATCACCTGTTATAGATACTCTCAAAGTAAGCGGTTAATCATTAGCGCCATACAGCTTGAGGCTAGATACGCAGGCTATTTAAACACAGCCTTCCGGATAGGCGTAAAAATGATTGCCCAACTACGTCAATTCTCGCAAAATACACGGCCTTAGTGGTTTGAATCAAGGCTGTAGTGGTGTCGGAACAAAATATTAACGTCTGTTTAGCGCAATTAAATCTATTGGTAGGGGATATCTCTGGTAACACGCAGCAGGTATTGAAGGCCAGTGAAGCCGCTCTTGGAGAAGGCAGTGACGTTATCTTATTTCCAGAACTCACGTTGACAGGCTACCCCCCCGAAGATCTTCTTTTAAGGCCAAGCCTTGAGTTAAGAGTATCCCAAGCCATAGATTCATTGATTACAGCAGCTTTGCCAATTTATATTGTGGTGGGGTATCCAAAGCTCATTAACGGAAAGCTTTATAACGTAGCAGGTGTCTTTTTTAAGGGGCAGTGCTTAATAGAGTACTCCAAACAAAATTTACCTAATTACCAAGTGTTTGATGAAAAGCGTTATTTTTGTGCAGGCGCCATAGATTCAAGTAACTCAGGTATTTTTGAAATTAATGGTATTCCAACAGCGCTAAGCGTCTGCGAAGACATATGGCATGCAGGCCCTCTAGAGCGAGCAAAAAGCGCTGGTGCTCAGTTGATGTTAAATTTAAATGCATCCCCTTTTCATATCGACAAACCTCTTCATCGCCAAGAACTGTTGAAGGCGCGAGCTTTAGAAGGAAACATGCCCATTGTTTATGTGAATCAAGTGGGTGGCCAGGATGAATTAGTATTTGATGGTGGCTCCTTGGTAGTGGATGCCTGTGGTGAGTTAAAAGCCAGTGTGGCAACGTATGAAGCCCAGTTAAGTTACGTAGACTTCAAATTTTCTGGTGCAGAGGCGAAGAATAGCTGTATTTCAATTGAAGGTAGCATAGCGCCTCAGCGTGATTACTTAGAAAGCATATATCAAGCGTTGGTGTTGGGGGTGCGAGATTACGTTAACAAAAATGGCTTTAAAGGGGTTTTGTTAGGGTTGTCAGGTGGAATTGATTCAGGGTTAACGGTGGCCATAGCCGTTGATGCTTTGGGTAAGGATCGCGTTGAAGCGGTGATGATGCCGTTTAAATACACCTCGCAAATGAGTTTGCATGACGCAGAGGATCAAGCCAATAGGCTGGGTGTACATTACAAAGTACTGCCTATTGAGCCCATGTATGACGCTTTTATGCATACATTAAGTGATGAGTTTGAAGGCACTAAGGTCGATACCACGGAGGAGAACCTACAAAGCCGTTGTCGTGGGGTGATGTTAATGGCCATGAGTAACAAAAAAGGCTATATGGTCTTAACAACGGGCAATAAGAGTGAAATGGCAGTGGGTTATGCCACGCTTTATGGAGATATGGCGGGTGGTTATGGTGTATTGAAAGATGTCTTTAAAACCCTAGTCTTTGAGTTATCGAACTATCGAAATACTATTAGTGAAGTGATCCCGCCACGAGTAATCACTCGCCCACCTTCAGCTGAGTTGGCTCCTGACCAAGTGGATGAAGACTCTTTGCCTTCTTACGATATTCTTGACGAGATCTTACGTCTTTACATAGAGGAAGATTTTAGCGCGCAAGCCATTATCGAAAAAGGTTTTGAAGCCGAAGTGGTGAAGCGCGTATTGTGGCTGGTGGATGTGAATGAATATAAGCGTCGCCAAGCCCCTGTGGGGGTGCGTTTAACTCAGCGTGGCTTTGGACGAGACCGTCGCTACCCTATTACTCATGGCTGGCGCTTAGGGATATAGGATCTAAAGCTTGAAGGGATAACGAAAAAAGCCGACATCAGTCGGCTTTTTTGGGTTTGTAATTTAGGCTTTGTTAATCGATCAGGCCAAAAGTTACTACATTCCAGATGCTTTTGTGGTCTTTGTCGGCCCAGCCGCTGTGTACAAATTTTCCATCTTCTAGTTGCGGATGTTTAGGAAAGTTTTCCTTTAATACGACTAGACTTTTGTCGGCAAGGTCCTGTTGGCCTAATAATTCGTAACCTTCTATCATCAAGGCTAGGCCATCAGCTACATGGGTTGTGCCCTGATACTGTTCAATAATGCTTTTGCCGCGATTGGCAGCTGCCAGATACGCATGGCGCTTAAGGTAATAACGAGCCACATGGACCTCGTGCAAGGCTAAACGATCGCGCAGATAAATCATGCGTTGACGAGCATCGGGGGCATATTGGCTATCGGGGAATTTACGAATAAGCTCATTTAACTCTTGAAAAGAGTCACGGGCCGGCTGTGAGTCGCGGTGAGCTTGTTCATCGGCAAAGTAACGCTCTACAAGACTTAAACCTAATTCATAGCTGGTAAGCGCTTTTAAGTAATAAGCGTAATCGACGTTTTTGTGCTCAGGGTGCAGGCGAATAAAGCGCTCGCTACTGGCTCGAGAGCCCTCTAATTCTTGGGCTTTATATTGAGCGTAGATTAATTCTAATTGTGCTTGCTCGCTATAATTACCAAAAGGATAGCGACTTTCGAGCTTTTGCAGGGTTTCCATGGCCATGAAATAGTTTTCATCGTCGATGGCTTGAATGGCTTTTTCATAAATTTCTTGCTCGGTTAATTCAGCGTTTGGTCGTTTGCCATCGCTGGAGCATGCCGCCAAAATGACAGTTGCTAGTAATATGATAATAATTCGCATAGTTCTATCTGATATAATCTTTATTATTAATGCATTAATTGTCGTTTACGGCGGTAATTTAACCATAGGGCGCGGCTGTCACCAAGATGTCTGAACAAATTCAACAAACAATTAAGATTCCAAACGAGCTTGGTAACAAGCGATTCGACCAAATAGCGGCCATATTGTTCCCTGATTTTAGTCGCTCTCGGCTTAAAACCTGGATTTTAGACGGTCAACTAACGGTCGATGGTCAAGAACGTGCCCCCCGTGAAAAACTCATTGGTGGCGAGCTAATGTGCCTAGATGTAACGCTTCAGCCAGAAGGGGAGTGGCTTCCTGAAGAAATGGACATCCCTATTGTGTTTGAGGATGACCATATCATTATTATTAATAAACCTATGGGATTGGTGGTACACCCTGCAGCGGGTAACTACACTGGCACCTTATTGAATGGCTTGTTGCATCATTGTCCTGATCTTCAAAATATTCCAAGGGCAGGCATTGTTCATCGTTTAGATAAAGACACCACAGGTTTAATGGTGGTAGCTAAAACTTTGCAGGCTCAGAACCATATTGTTGAGCAATTGCAAAGCCGTGAAATGGGCCGAGAATATGAGGCCGTTACTCAAGGCACCATGACAGGTGGCGGTAAAGTCACCGAACCCATCGCCCGTCACGACAAAGACCGCACTAAAATGGCGGTACACCCAACCGGTAAAGATGCCATTACCCATTATCGTGTTCTGGAAAAATTCCCCAGTCATACTCATATTCGCGTAAAGCTAGAAACCGGTCGAACTCACCAAATCCGTGTGCATATGGCTCATATTCAGCACCCTTTGGTGGGCGATGGTACCTATGGTGGGCGAGTACGCTTACCAAAAGGTGTCACGAACGAGTTGCGTGATGTATTGCGTAAATTTCCACGCCAAGCATTACATGCCAAACATATTGAGCTTTATCACCCAGCCACTAACGAAGTGGTGGAATGGGAAGTGCCGCTTCCTGATGATTTTGAAGCCTTATTAGAAGAACTGCGATTTGACGCGGAAAACGCCGAAGATGATGTGTATTAATCATATCGTTCAAGGTCATGAATAATGCTTGCTAACTATATTGAGCCAAACTGGCCAGCCCCTAAAAATGTAAGGGCTTTACAAACAACTCGGTTAGGAGGGGTCAGCGTATTTCCATTTGAGTCTCTTAACCTTGGGGCTCATGTTGAAGACAGTGAGGTGAACGTTCGTGAAAACCGAAAACGCCTACAAGAGCTGCTGCCAAGCGCGCCGTTGTGGTTGCAACAGGTTCATGGCACATCTTTGGTAACAAAGCAGATGGGCCAGCGCTGCCCTGAAGCAGACGGCTCAATCACCCAAAAAACCAATGAAGTGTGCACGGTAATGACCGCAGATTGCTTACCTGTGTTGCTATGTGATGAAGCAGGTACTCAGGTGGCAGCAGTGCATGCTGGCTGGCGAGGGTTGGCTGATGGCATATTGGAAGAAGCCGTTGGTCAATTTAAATGCAGTCCAGATTCAATTTTGGCCTGGTTAGGGCCTGCCATTGGGCCTAATGCTTTTGAGGTGGGTAAGAGCGTTTATGACGCTTTTTGTTCACAGAATTTATTGGCCAGTGGCTGTTTTGTAAAACAGGTTAATCAACCGAACCAAGAATACGTCGGTGTATTGGAAAAATGGCATGCTGATATCTATGCCTTAGCGAAGCTGCGCTTAAATTCGATTGGGCTTAGTCAGGTCTATGGCGGTGATTTTTGCACTTACACGGATGAAGAGCGATTTTTTAGTTACCGCAGAGACGGTAAAACTGGCCGAATGGCCAGCTGTATTTGGCTGACAGATTAAGGGGCAAAATACGGGCTTAAGCCCGTAGCGCCTTATTTACAGTATTTTTTAACTTGCTCTTTAGCTTTGTTTATTAAGCTTTCTCTTTCTTTTTCGTCATACCAATGGCGTTCGCCATTTTCCAATGTTTTGTAAATTCGGCCATTGTTTTGAATGTCTCGCAGTTGTTGCTTAGCCTTCCCGCAATTTTCCGCCATGCGCTCAGCTTCTTCTTTGGCCTCTTTTTTATCGGCCGTTTCAGTATTGCGATCGACACTGCTTTCCAAGAGCTTTTGGCGGGTACTATCAAGCTTCTGTTGAGATTGCGCTGCACTGCTGCTTTTTTGGGTTTTCACGGTAATACTTTGAGATTCTTGCTCACTGCTAGGGGGGAATTGTGAAAAAGTTATATTACCGTTTTCGTCTACGCTTTTATAAGCCTGCCCAGCGTAGGATAGCGTGCAAGAAAGCATTAATATAAGTAAGGATATTTGTTTCATATTTCGCTGTTTCAAATGGAGTGAAAGAGGGCGCTGCTAGGTTAACTGTAACCAAATTAGTGCAAAAGCAAAGTATAATTCGCTCATACTGTTAAATGTCAAGCAAAACAAGGGCTATCCCTTGACTTAAGCCCCACGGATGTCAAAATTACCAGCCCAAAATTTAAGCTCATATTCGGCCACCCCGAAGAGGTAATTTTGAGATCTTGAAGAGGCGATGACCTTGCTTCAACTAATTTTCATTTAGTTGCCTATGATGCAGCTAAATTTGATGAAAAACTACCCGGTTTTCATCACCCCAACAATGGCAAAAAGCCAATATGGCGCGGTAGTCTTGACGGTTATATTTATCAGTCAGCCATTCTATTGCAGAGATTTTCCAGCTCACATTGGGTGAGCATGTGGATGAGAGGAAACAACGGTGGAATTACTTTCCGGCGGAGAAATGCTAGTTCGCTCGCTTCATGAAGAAGGAGTTGAATATGTATACGGTTACCCAGGTGGTAGCCTTTTACACGTTTACGATGCGTTTTATCAGCAAAGTGCAGTCAAACACGTCTTAGTGCGTCATGAGCAGGCAGCTACACACATGGCTGATGGCTATGCGCGTGCTTCTGGTAAGCCTGGGGTGGTCATGGTGACATCAGGTCCTGGTGCCACCAACACCATTACCGGTATCGCCACAGCGTTTACCGATTCTATTCCTATGGTGGTGATTACCGGTCAGGTAATGAGTCACCTGATTGGAGGGGACGCCTTTCAAGAAACCGATATGTTGGGTTTATGTCGCCCTGTGGTTAAACACAGTTTCAGCATTAAGCACCCAAGTGAAATTCCTGAAGTGGTTAAGAAAGCTTTTTATATTGCCACGTCTGGCCGCCCTGGCCCTGTGGTAATTGATATTCCAAAAGACATGACGGTACCAAATGACCGTCATGAATACGTTTACCCTAAGAAAGTGAAAATTCGCTCTTACTCGCCACCGCAAAAAGGTCATACAGGCCAGATTCGCAAAGCGGTTGAAGTATTGCTGGCTGCTAAGCGCCCAATGATTTATTCAGGTGGCGGTGTCATCTTAGGTAAGTCTCATGAACGCCTACGCAGTTTAGTGCGTGGTTTAAATTACCCTATCACCCAAACACTAATGGGCTTGGGTGCTTACCCTGGTACGGACAAGCAAAGTTTAGGTATGTTAGGAATGCACGGTTCTTACGAATCAAACATGGCCATGCATCACGCCGATGTGATTTTGGCTATTGGTGTTCGATTTGACGATCGTGTTACCAATGCCACCGATAAGTTTTGCCCAGACGCGACCATTATTCATATCGATATTGACCCATCGTCTATCTCTAAAACAGTGGATATCGATATTCCAATAGTGGGCCCAGTAGACAGCGTTCTAGATGAAATTCTAGACATTATTAAAGAAATGAAAGAAACCCCAGATGCAGATGCAATTGCTTCATGGTGGGTTCAAATTGAAGAGTGGCGTAAGCGTCATGCGGGTCATTACGATAAGAACGACAACGGTATCTTAAAGCCTCAAGAAGCCATTGAAGGCTTGTGGGAAGCGACAAAAGGTAATGCTTATATTTGTTCTGACGTGGGTCAGCATCAGATGTTTGCGGCTCAGTATTATAAATTTGATGAGCCAAACCGTTGGATCAACTCCGGCGGTCTTGGCACCATGGGCTTTGGTTTCCCAGCGGCCATGGGCGTTAAGATGAACTATCCAGATGAAATGGTGGTTTGTGTAACCGGTGAAGGTTCCATTCAAATGAACATTCAAGAAATGTCCACCTGCTTACAATATGGTATTCCGGTTAAGATCTTCTGCTTAAATAACGGTTACCTTGGTATGGTTCGCCAGTGGCAAGACATGAATTATGAAGGTCGCCACTCTAGTTCTTATATGGAATCACTTCCAGATTGGGCTAAATTGGCTGAAGCTTATGGTCATGTTGGTTTGCAGGTTGATACCAAAGATCAGCTTAAAGGCGCTATGGATGATTGCTTTGGCAAATACAAAGATCGCTTGGTATTTGTAAACGTGGTAGTTGATCCAGACGAACACGTATACCCAATGCAAGTTCCCACAGGTGCCATGCGCGACATGTGGTTAAGTAAAACGGAGCGCACCTAATGAGACATATAATTTCTATACTTCTAGAAAATGAACCAGGTGCCTTGGCTCGTGTTGTGGGTTTATTTGCACAGCGCTCTTACAACATTGAAACGCTGACGGTTGCCCCAACGGAAGATCCTACGCTATCGCGTATGACCATTACTACTTCGGGCACTGAGCGTGAAATTGAGCAAATCACCAAGCAATTAAATAAATTAATTGAAGTGGTTAAGCTGGTGGATTTAACCGAAGGCACTCACCTAGAGCGTGAGCTAATGCTAATTAAGGTTAAAGCCTCTGGTGCTCAACGTGCTGAAATCAAACGCACAGCGGATATTTTCCGTGGTCAAATTGTGGATGTAACCGCCAGTGTTTACACCATTCAATTAACCGGTACCACAGAAAAGCTTGAAGCCTTTATCGAAGCCATTGGTCCCAACTGTATTTTAGAAACAGTACGCACCGGTGTTTCAGGTATTGCTCGCGGTGAGAAAACATTAAGTCTGTAAGTGTTTAGTGTTATCAAATAAAAAGCCGAAGCCGTTGCTTCGGCTTTTTATTGCTCAATGATTTTTTGATATGTCATCATGGATGATAATAATCACAAGGAACAGTGATGAACATTAAATATGCCCTGTTTTTAAGTTGTCTTATTTCTACTCCGTTGGCCACTCACTCTATTGCTCCACCGCTTATTCAAGAAGCTGCAGCCCAAGAAGTGTCTAGTGTGTATAAATGGGTGGATGAAAAAGGTGTCACTCACTACACGGATAAGTTTAGTCACCAGCAAGATGTTCAAGTTGTGAATGTCGACTCCAATGGCTCCAGCTATGGCAGTTCAGAAGTGTTTCGAAGAGAGCGCCAAGCTGTAAAAGGGTTTAATGGCGGTGAAGTAACTAAGCGCGCGGCTTACAGTTCAGGCATAAGAAAACAAGGTGATAGCCAATATTGCCTTAAAGTAAAACAACGTATATCAGAATTAAAAAAGATAATGAGACAAGGCTACAGTGCACAGCATAGTGATTATTATCGAAGTAAAAAGCGTAAATTAGCTGAAAAAGAGAAAGCAGCCTGTCGCTCATAGTTTTAAAGGCCTAGCATTTCAATGAGTTGCTAGGCTTAGTTTGAAAGTCATAAAGTGATTATTTTTTACTTAATAAAAATACCCCAATCAATACCAAGGCAAGTCCTACGCCATGATAAAAACTAAAAGACTCTCCTAATAATATGACTGCAAATAACACAGTGAATACGGGGCCAGTGGCTCCGGTAATTGCCACCTTTTCAGAGCCTATACGGGCAATGGCAGCGCTCATGGCGTAACTGGGAATTACCGTTGAGAAAAATGCTAAGGCTAGTGTTAATACGTAAACTTGGCTTGGATAGCTAATTAACTGATCCACTTCTACGGTGATGAAATTTATTTGGGTAAATAAACAAGATGTCACCATGGCCACGGAAGTAAATACGCTGACTCCCATACGCTCAATCATGGGTTTACTTAAAATGACGTACAAAGCAAATGTAAACGCACAGCACATCATTAACATTAAGCCAAATGCTGATCCTGCCACTTTAAGCTCCCCTGGCAATAGTAATAAAACTCCACCATAAACAACCAGTAATGCCAATAACATTTTTTTACTAGGTAAGCGCTTTTCGTAAATGGATTTAATTAAAATAACCATGCTCGGATAGGCGTATAGGATAATTCGTTCAGCTTGGGCGCTGATGCTCTCTAGAGCTACTAAGTCTAGGTAACTTGAAAGGAAGTAGCCTAAAAAACCCAATCCCACTGTACCGAATATATGGCGGCGTTTTTCAATGATAATTTTGTATTGAAAAGCCAGCATGAAAAAATAGAATGGAAATGCAAACCACATACGCAGTATTAATAACTCTTCAGCATTAATGCCATAAGTATAAGCTTGTTTGATAAATATGGGTTTTAGCGAAAACATAAAGCTGGCTACTAACGCTAATAAAATACCCGCTCTAATTGGGTTTGACACGAGTTAACTCCTTATTGATTTAATCATAAGGCTGCTAATAAAAGTGGGCTGTAAATATAGAAGAGATATGAACCAGCCACCGATAGCAGCCGGACAAAGATAGGCCCTAGCTGCGAAGATGCGCCAGTAGCCAATTTTGCTTATAAGTAATGTTGGTTGATATTGTCATTTTTCTGTCCTTCGCTCTAGATTAAGAGCGAATGCTATTTATAACGCTTTTATTAATCAGTGCAATAGGAAATGGTCGTTATAGTCGTTAATAAATCGAAACCTAATTGTGATTTAGGCTTAGCATGCTTTTATGAATGGGGATTCCAGAGTACTGACACGAAAGTTTGAATAGTTGAACTTGGATTTTTGAAATCGTTTAATGTTATTTTTTGTAACGTCAATAATTTCAAAAATACTTACTAGTGCCTAGATATGATTCATCAATGTATGCTGTGTACATAGCTTCATTTTTAATGGTTAAATGATCCAGCTTACTTCTAAGCATAAAGATTATAAGGAATAGTTAATTGCCTAACCTTCCATTTCCAGTATTTCTCATTACGCTTGCTCAAACACTGGGAATGGTGACTGCCCCTATGATGATTTTTGTAGGAGGATTTTTAGGTCTTACTCTGGCACCCAGCTCTGGAATGGCCACCTTGCCCATTGCTTCTTTAGTGGTGGGCAGTGCCTGTGCCGGCATGCCTGCTGCGTTTATTATGAAAAAAATAGGTCGTCGCAATGGCTTTGTGTATGCGACCTTATTGGCTTTATTAGGGTCAATACTGGCATTTTACAGTGTTCGCAATGGAAATTTTTGGGGGTTATGTTTTAGTATCTTTTTATTGGGTATGCATTTGGCTTTTGTTCAGCAATTCAGATTTGCAGCGTTGGAATGGGTAAAGCCAGAGCAGGCTGCCACTACCGCCAGTGTAGTATTACTAGGCGGGCTTTTCGCGGCTTGGATTGGTCCTGAGTTAGTCATGTTGGGACAGAACTTAATGGCCGTTGAGTTCAGTGGGGTCTTTATATTATTGGCTATTAGCCATTGTTTGCTACTTGTGCTTTTGAGTTATATTCCATTTGTCAGTATAAAAGAAAAAAGCACCGATCACGTGGGGCGCTCAATTCGCCAGCTTTTATCCTCGCCGGGAATTATTACTGCTATTACCTGTGCATCAGTGGCCTATGGGGTTATGAGCCTTATTATGACGGCAACTCCAGTGAGTATGACCGAGATATTAAGCTTTCCCTTGATAGAAACTAAAACCGTTATTCAAAGCCACATAATGGCGATGTTTTTACCTTCTTTAATTACGCCTATATTATTACGTTTTTTTCCTGTTGCCTGGATATTACTTATGGGGATCTTTGCCATGACCATTGCAATATCCATTGCTTTGCTAAATCAAGGTTATTGGGGTTATTGGTTTGCATTGGTGTTTTTAGGTTTAGGCTGGAACTTTTTGTTTGTGGGGGGCACGACTTTACTGTCGCAAAATTACAGCCTTCATGAAGGTTTTAATGTTCAGGCTGTTAATGAAGTTATTGTGTTCTCTACTCAAGCCTTCACTTCACTAATAGCTGGTTGGTTGGTATTTAATTATGGTTGGAATACCACTAATTTATTAGCCATTCCACTTTTGATGCTTGCTTTACTAATGGTGATGCGTTTATTTTTAATTAAGTCTGTTCAGGCTAGCCATGAATCTTAGGAAAAATAAAAGGTTCAGGGCCTTTTTTAGAATTTTAAAGTGGCCTAGGATTCATCCAGCAAGCTGTCCATACCAGACTCAATACCCTTTAATTGATCGAGATTATCAAACACTTTTTGGGTATCCATATTAATGCTGACGGCCACCTCCACAGGGAAATTTTGCAGAACCTCCTTTTCCGACTGATTATTTTTTTGGCAATCATTAATGTAAATGGCTAAATACACTAAGCCTGCCAAAGAGGACCCTTCTTTTGATTCCAAAGGGGTGACGTGTTGGCGAATACCCTCTACGGTTTCATTGGGAAATTTCCAGCGCTTAGCCAGTTCGGCCCCTACATCCGCGTAGTTATACCCTAGCATCGACATTTGAATTTCAGACGTTTTTCCGCCAGCATCCACGGCAGCTTGAATTTTTTTCGTTTCCGTAGGCATTAACAGTTGGATCAATAATTCACCAATACTATGCAACATGCCGCAGGTAAAGGCTGTTTCGCCATTGATACTGCAATAATCAGCCATCCACCTAGCAATGGCGGCAATGGCAAAATTATCTCGCCAAAATTCTTCACGATTAAACCCATTAGGTACCTGTAAGGCACCTGTAATGCCTGAAGCCAGTACAAGTGTTCTAAGGGTAGAAAACCCTAGTAGCACAGAAGCATCAGCGGTGCTGGCAATTGATCGAGATACGCCATAATGAGCGCTGTTCGCAAGACGTAGCACCTTTGCGGTAAGAACAGGGTCTAAACTAATTTTATTGGCAATTTCATCCATGTCGAAATCTTCTTGGTTAAAGGTTTCGATGAGTTCTTGCACAATTTTGGGGATGTTCGGTAGATTATGGGTTTGCTCAAACAATGCCGATAGTTTCATTTCCATAGTCCTATATATTCCTGATTTTTAGCTTAGGACAGGCTAGCATTTAAGGCTAATTTTCTTTGCTAAAAAACCAGATAGATTCGGTTTTATAATTAAGATAAAAATTTAGAAATTATTCACAGGGGCACAAAATGTCTAAAATTGGTTTTATTGGTATTGGGTTAATGGGTTTGCCCATGTGTAAGCAATTGCTAAATGCCAAGTTCGATTTAACGATTTGGAATCGTAATCCAAGTAAATGTGGGCCACTTATTTCATTAGGGGCTAAGGCGGCGAGTTCTTTACAGGAATTGGCTGGCAAAGTAGATGTGATCATGATGTGTGTTTCAAATACTCAAAGTGTTGAAGATATTATTGATCAATTGGCACCTTCGCTTAAATCAGGTCAATGCATTGTCGATTTTAGTTCCATTAGCCCAGATGCCACCATTTCTATGGCTCAAATGCTGGCTCAAAAAGGCGTCACTTGGATAGACAGCCCCGTATCAGGTGGAGTGGCAGGAGCTGAAGCTGGGTCTCTGGCTATTATGGTGGGAGGCGATGAAGACCAAGTGAATGCCATAAGGCCATTATTAGCCCCGTTATCCCAAGCCGTTACACATATGGGCCCCAATGGCACAGGGCAAACCACCAAGATATGCAACCAAATGCTGGTAAGCTGCAATGTGTTAGTAATGGCAGAAGTGATGGCCATGGCTAAGCGGGCAGGGGTCGACGCCGCACGCATTCCCAGTGCTTTGAAAGGTGGGTTTGCTGACAGTATCCCTTTACAGTTAACAGGTCCACGCATGGCCAACCAAGACTTTGATGAGATCAAGTGGCATGTCAAAACCCTTTTAAAAGATTTAGATATGGCCAATGCCTTAGCCAAAGACTTAGGCAGTGCCATTCCCATGGCCGGGCTAGGTGCACAGCTTATGCGTCAACACAGCAGTCGCGGCTATAATGACCAAGACCCTGCAACTTTAGTTACCCTTTACGAAGCTGAAACAAACAAAGAGGAATCCTAATGCGATTGGCAGCCAACTTATCGTTGATGTTTACCGAAGTGCCGTTATTAGAGCGGTTTGAGTTAGCGGCAAACGCCGGTTTTAAAACCGTGGAAATTCAATTTCCGTATCATGAAAAAATTGAAGACCTTGTGGCGGCAAAACAGGCTGCCAATGTGGAAGTGTGTTTAATTAATGTTCCTGCTGGTGATTTAATGGTGGGCGGTGAAGGGCTGGCCTGTGTACCAGGGGAAGAAGAAGAATTCGGTAAGGCTTTAAGGCTTTGTTACAAGTATGCAAAAGCACTGAATGTTAAATTAGTAAATGTATTACCGGGGCGCTGTCTTGATGCTAGCAAGGAAGGGGAGTACTTAAATGTATTAATTCATAACCTACATAAAGCCGCTGCCGCATTTGCTAAGTACGATATCCTGGTCACGTTTGAAGCCGTGAATACCAAAGACATGCCGCACTTTTTAATTCATAGCACTCAGCAAATGTTAGATGTGATTACCGATGTGGACCATGACAATCTTAAAATGCAATTTGATGTTTATCATATGCAAATAATGGACGGCCATGTGGATGAAGCATTACAGCATTATGGCCATCTTATTGGGCATATTCAGTTTGCCGATGTGCCAGGGCGAGGCGAGCCGTTAAGTGGTAATTTAAACTTTCACAGTATCTTTGAGGATATAAAATACAGCCATTATCACGGCTATGTGGCAGCGGAATATAAGCCAACGAAAAAAACCGAAGACACTTTAAGGTGGATGCAGGATATGGATTTAAAATGGCTTGATGAAAAAGCGGTATTAAAATAATTTTTAATCAATTTCAATTAACGTGTGGCTAAATCCTTCTAAAGTTAAGGTGACAGATGCCGTTAAACTTAATAAGCAAAGGGAACATGCCCAGCATCACAGAGCACAAATGGCCATATAGGGTTAGGAAGACTAAAGTGATGTGAAAAATGGAAAGTACTACAAGGATGTTTGGGGGAGAATAAACCCTTATTAGCAAGTGGAGCTCATGGAAGCAGTGCGTTGTTTGGTACAGGTAAGTCGCACATGGAAGCAGCCTTATGGACGAGGCTAGCTCCACTGTATTTTATAAGTCTGATGTTAATTTTTTGAATACAAGTAAATGATTGTTGGCGGGCAACTTCTCATTATTAATTAATTCGAGTTGATGACACCTCGCCAATTTGACAATATCTTTTAGTTCTTTGATCCCGGCCTTAGAATCCACCTCAGTCAGTAGCCAATGGTTTAAGCTTCTGTTGCCTTCACTGGTGAAACCGTCTTGGTTAAACGGGCCATAAACCGCGAATAGCCCCTCAGATTTTAAATTCAGAGCAATATGTTTAAATATATTTCCTACATCTTTGTCGCTGACAAAGTGCAGTAAATTTGCACAATACATATAATCATACTTTTCTGCTGGCCAGTTGTTTTTTGAAATATCTAACTCAATGGCTGGTTTAAGATTGTCGAGTTTTGATTCAGTTATCCATTGATTTGCCCCCTCAATCGTCCTCAATAAATCGCTAGGTTGCCAAGTTAACTGAGGTAAACGTTGCGCAAGATACACAGCGTGTTGTGCGGTGCCGCAAGCCAATTCTAGGACACTTCCTGAAGTGTTAAAAAAGTCTTTTAGTGCTTGAAATATAGGGTCTTGATTGCGCAGGCAAGATTGGTTAACAGGCTTTTGCATAATTCTCTTTATAAATAGGACAATTACTTCGATAATGCCATCAATATCTACTTTCAGCGAATAATAACGAGGTGTTTATGTCTAAAGTGGCCTTAATAACCGGTGCGAACCGTGGAATTGGCTTAGAGCTATGTCGTTTGTATGTAGAACAGGGCTATGAAGTGGTAGCAGTTTGCCGTGAATCCAGCGATGAAGTAGAAGACATTGCCGATCAAGTGATCAGTGGTGTGGATTTAACGTTGGATGAAGCCATGGACAGCGTGGCCCAAGTACTCAGCATGACACTAGGGGATGAGGCTCAAA
>OJBM01000174.1_pt1 | contig 27248 bp, 24 predicted proteins | sample 1591061 | NCBI WGS metagenome assembly OJBM01 (sample SAMN05416872, study PRJEB24817) | seawater metagenome | isolation source: Sea water | place: Canada:Atlantic | collected 2013-11
GATGAGGCTAAGGTGCTTATACTTGGGTTTACGTTTAAAGGGGATTGTCCTGATGTGCGCAATACAAAAATTATAGATATAGTTGAAGAGCTAAAGAGCTTTAACATGAATGTAGATGTATATGATGAATGGGCTGATTCACTTGAAGTGAGGCGTGAATATGGTATAGAGCTAATATCCGAATTGAGGCAGTCAGAATATGACGCTATTGTACTGGCAGTTGATCACTCTGAGTTTAAGGAGTGGGGAGAGCAAAAAATACGAGCATTAGGTAAGGATAAACATGTCCTATACGATGTTAAATATGTATTGAATCCTGATCAGGCTGATATTCGCCTTTAATTTTACCCCCCCCTAGTTTATTTAAGTCGGAAGTTATATGAAAAATTTTGCATTGATAGGTGCCGCTGGTTATATTGCGCCGCGTCACTTAAAGGCCATAAAGGAAACTGGTCATAACCTAGTGGTGGCTATGGATATAAATGACTCTGTTGGGATTATGGATAGCTATTTTCCGGAGGCGGAGTTTTTTACGGAGTTTGAAGCGTTTTCAGGTTTTGTAGAAGACTTAAAGCAACAGGGAAAGAAGTTGGATTATATTGCAGTTGCATCGCCAAATTACTTGCATCTCCCACATATGAAATTCGCTTTACAAAACAAGATCGATGTGATTTGTGAGAAGCCATTGGTTTTAAATACACCTGACCTTGATGTGCTATCTCGCTATGAAAAAGAATACGGTGCAAGGGTAAACTCTATTCTCCAGTTGAGGTTGCACCCTTCTATTATCGCCTTGCGTGAAAAAGTTAATTCGGCTCCTGCTGGTAAGGTGTTTGATGTAGACCTTACTTATTTAACTTCTCGAGGTAAATGGTACTTGAAGTCATGGAAGGGGTTTGATGAAAAGTCAGGAGGCGTAGCAACGAATATAGGTGTGCACTTTTACGATATGCTGCATTTTATCTTTGGTGATGTTATGCACAATGAAGTGCATTATCGTGATGAGAAAACTTCATCGGGATTTTTGCAGTATGAGAGTGCAAGTGTTCGCTGGTTTTTGTCCATAGATGCAAGTCACCTTCCTGAGAATGCGGTACAGGGTGAGAAGCTTACTTATAGAAGTATTGATGTTGAAGGTGAAGAGTTAGAGTTTTCTGGTGGCTTTACTGATCTTCATACGCAAAGTTATGAGCGAATTTTAATGGGGGAGGGTTATGGTGTTGAGGATAACCGAGCTGCGATTGAAACCGTAGATGTGATGCGTAAATCGAAAATTGTTGAAAGCCCGAAGAACCCACACCCTTTACTGGTAAAGGTTAAATAGCATGAATTATTACCGGCATGAAAGTGCTATCATAGACGATGGTGCTCAGATAGGTGATGATTCCCGAGTTTGGCACTTTGCTCATGTATGTGGTGGAGCAAAAATAGGTGAAGGTGTTTCCCTTGGCCAGAACGTATTTGTTGGTAATAGGGTTTTTATTGGTGATAAATGTAAGGTACAGAATAACGTATCGGTTTATGACAATGTACACCTTGAAGAGGGTGTGTTTTGTGGGCCTAGTATGGTATTTACTAATGTGTACAACCCTCGATCATTAATAGAGCGCAAGGATGAATATCGCGATACGCTAATAAAAAAAGGTGCAACACTTGGCGCTAATTGTACAATTATTTGTGGTGTTACCGTAGGAGAATTTGCTTTTGTAGGGGCTGGTGCGGTGGTTAATAAAGATATTCCTGCCTATGCCATGGTAGTGGGTGTGCCTGGAAAACAAATTGGTTGGATGAGTGAGTATGGTGAAAAGCTTGAATTGCCTGTAATGGGTGAGGCAGAGGTTTTATGCCCTAATAGTGGCGATCGATATATACTAAACGGTAGTCTGCTTAAAAAATATAATTCGTTATAGGTTAAATGTAGGAGTGGGTTCACCCACAATATAGAATGCAATTTATTGATTTAGCTGCACAATATCGGCACCTTAAAACACGTATCGATCAGCGGGTACAAAAAGTGTTGGATCATGGCCAGTATATAATGGGGCCTGAAGTTATAGAGCTAGAAGAAAAGTTGGCTAATTATGTAGGGGTTAAGCATGCCATTACTTGTGCCAATGGAACAGACGCTTTAAGTTTGGCGCTTATGGCGTTGAATATTGGTAAAGGTGATGCAGTGCTGGTTCCTACTTTTACTTTTTTTGCATCGGCAGAGTCTGTGGCATTTGCAAATGCTACTCCAGTTTTTGTAGATTCGGATGCGGATACTTTTAACATTTGCCCTATGGATTTAGAAAAGAAAATTCAAATGACTCTTGCTGAGGGGGAGCTAAATCTTAAAGCTATTATGGCGGTTGATTTATTCGGCTTGCCAGCTAATTACCCTGAGATTCAGAAAATTGCTGATAAATATAGTTTAAAGATTATTGAAGATGCAGCGCAAGGTTTTGGTGGTGAAATAAATGGTCAGCGTGCTGGTAGTTTTGGTGATATAGCAACCACTAGTTTTTTTCCTGCAAAGCCACTTGGTTGTTATGGTGATGGAGGGGCGATTTTTACTGATAGCGATGACTATGCAGAGCTTATAAAGTCTTATCGAGTGCATGGTAAGGGTCAAGATAAATACGATAATGTTCGTATCGGAATGAATAGCCGCTTAGATACAATTCAAGCAGCAATTTTATTAGAGAAGTTAGTTGAATTTCCTCGGGAGTTGATTAATAGGAGGGAGGTGGCGAAACAATATGAACAAAACCTGGCTGATAAATTCCACACTCCGAGAATTCCGAAAGGCTATGTAAGTGCTTGGGCACAATATACGATGGTTTCAGAAAGTAGAGAGCACTATATTGCATTGCTGAAAAAACAAGATGTCCCAAGTGTAATTTATTATGGTATCTGTATGCATCAACAAACAGCATTTAATATGTTGAATTATAAAGAGGGTGACTTCCCAGTTGCAGAGAGATTAGCAAAAGGTGTGTTTAGTTTGCCTATGCACCCTTATGTGGTTGAAGAAAATCAGCAGGCAGTGGTGAAGGCTTTAGCTAGATGAGTCCCGCTTACTTTCGCTTAGATATTCAGGGGATAAGGGCCATTGCTGTTTTAGTTGTAATGCTTTTTCACTTTAATCCTGCTTGGTTGCCGGGTGGTTTTGTAGGAGTGGACATATTCCTAGTGGTATCAGGTTTTCTGATTACCCGTATTCTGCTCAATAAAAAATCACAGGCTGATTATACTTTGTCTGGTGTGATTGGATTTTTTTATCTTGGTCGATTTAAGCGGATTTTTCCAGCTTATTTTACAATGTTAATCTTGGTCGCTTTGGTGGCGGCCTTATTGTTTTTACCCCAAGATTTTGATGGCTTTAAGAAAGGGCTGGAGAAATCTGCGTGGTTCAATAGCAATAACTATTTTGCGGGGTTTGGCGACTATTTTTCTCCTGTTAACTTCGAGCAGCCGCTTCTTCATACTTGGTCTTTAGCGGTTGAAATTCAGTTTTATTTGCTTGCACCTTTTATGGTTTTGTTACTACCTATTAAGGTATTAAAGTGGGTGTTTGTAGGGCTGTTGATTGGCTTAACTGCCGTTGCAGAATACCGTTTGCGTGTAATGGGATTAGAGCAGGCAACTTATTACAGTTTGTATGCCCGGTTACCTGAATTTTTCGCGGGTGGCTTGGCTGCACTTTATGTTTTGACTAAATCAGACCAAAGTAAAAATAACGCATGGCTAAGTATAATCGGCCTAGCATTGATAATATTGTCTGTAATAGTTCAGCCAGTTTTAAGTACGTTTCCAGGTGTGACTGTTTTATTGCCTGTAGTGGGTTGTGTGATGCTTTTATGTCAACCGTCTAAGGGGTTGGTAGGTAAAGTTCTGTGCAGTAAGGGTTTGGTTTGGATCGGGGCGCTGTCTTACTCGCTCTATTTGTGGCACTGGCCTGTACTTGCATTTTTACGCTACGCCACAGGGGGGGAGTTGTTAGATCTCACCTATAGCTCGGTGTTTGTTGTCCTTACATTGGTTCTCTCCGTTATATCTTACCGCTTGTGTGAGAGACCGTTTCGTAAGAAGCAGGCACTGGGTTGGTCGTTGCTTTTGGTTAGTGTTCTGGCTGTATCGTGGTCTATGGTAAGTGTGAATCAGCTATTTACACCGGAGGAATTACCACTTGAATATCGTCGCTATGCCGACCCTAAGAATATTTGCCATGGACAAATTGTTGGAGATTGTCTTCGCGGTGACCTAAGCAGTAATAAAGAAATATTGGTGCTAGGAGATTCTCACGCCGCGATGCTAAATCACTTTTTCGATAGTTTGGGTAAGGAGTTGGGTTTTAGGGCTCGTATAATAACAGCGAGTGGGTGTGTAGTGATACCGGGCTTTGATGTAGAAAGAATAAAGCGTTGGGCTAGAAAAATTTGTTTGAAACAAATAGAGCGAGTGGAAAAAGAGTTGCAAGATGCGAAGGTTGTTTTTGTGGCTTCCTTGTGGACCTCACACTTCAAAAGTAATAATTTTATTTTAGCGTTTGAGGAATTTATGGATTTTACTTCAAACGAGAATCAGCATGTTTATTTAATGAGTCAAGAACCGTTGTTATATACAAATCCACTAAGGGCGTTGCGGCTACTCAATTTGGGCTTGCGTACGAATACAGATTTAGATCCTGCTTACATGCGAGCTAATGAAATCCTTAAAGGTTATGCTTCGGGAAATGAAATAGTGAGTTTTTTAGACCTCACTAAATTGCCACTTTTTTATGATGTGCCTCTTTATGACGGGAAGTTAATATATTTTGACAAGCATCATATTAATGAGTATGCCGCACGAGAATATGCTGCTCAGGCCAAAGAAATAATTGAAATCATTTTTGATAGCGATCAAAAATGATATGGCTTTAAACGCCATATTTAATAGAATAATTGAACGAAAATATAAGCCTTGTACTAAACCTTTCATTTTCTGCAAGGGCTTGCTATGAGGGTGAAAGTACTCATTGAAGTGTCCTGTACGGTATCCCTGTTTATTTGTTTAGCCTAATCACAATCTATAATGTTGTATTGAAAGAAGTGATGATGTTCTTGAGATTAAAGATCTGAGTATATTTACAGAGCAACTCTTAATTTATAGCTTGCGCACCAAGTTATGGAGATAAGGGTGGTTCGACAAAGTATCCTTCTTTATTAGGTGGTGGTAGATTTTTCTTGTATGTGTAAAAGATTGAAGGGCGGAGAGTCATGGAAAGGTTGAAGAAGTTGATTCGTAAGAAGCTCCCTCAAAACGCTTTTGTAAGGAATGCTAGTGTCTTGGTTGGAGGGACTTTGGGGGCGCAAGCCTTGATGGTTTTAGCTGCGCCGCTGCTTACTCGGTTGTACTCTCCCGAAGACTTTGGTTTGCTGGCAGTTTATACCAGCATGCTTGCCATATCATTGCTTTTGGCTAGTCTGCGCTATGATGTCGCCATTCCATTACCTGAAGAGGATGGCGAAGCTACCAACCTTGTGGTGTTGAGTTTAATTCTTGTCGGTATAGTTTCACTCTTGGTTGCTGTATTGGTTTTATTACTAGGCGGTTTCATTGCGGAAGCGTTAGGTTTACCTGAGCTGGAAAATTACCTCTGGTTACTACCTTTAGGGGTTTTGATTGGTGGGATATACAATATTTTTACTAAGTGGTCAGTCCGTACGAAGCATTTTGGGTTGATTGCTTCTACCAAGGTTAGGCAGGCTTTTGTTGGTTTGGTTATTCAATTATCTGCTTTCAAGATAGGTGGGTTTGCCTTATTACTTGGACAGACGGCGGGTCAGGGTGTCGGAGCAATGAGGCTTGCGAGACCTGAAATTCGTAAGGTTTCTTGGGCTGGGATTCGAAAAGTAGCGATACGCTATCACCGTTTTCCTAAATACTCAGCGCCCGCAGGATTAGCAAGGGTTGTAGGTGTTGAATTGCCAGCATTATTCTTGACAGCTGCGTTTAGTCCAGCAGCGGCTGGTTTGTATGCGTTGACTAACCGAGTATTAGGAGTGCCAGCAGCTGTTCTTGGTGGAGCAGTGAGTCAGGTTTTCATCTCAAGTGCTGCAGAGGCCTATCGAAGTGGCTCGCTTGGCCCTCTTGTTAGAAACTTGCATGCTAAAATGGCACAAATTGGATTGCCATTTATGCTTTTACTAATGATGCTTGGTCCAGAGCTTTTTGGTTTTATTTTTGGTGATGCATGGCGCCAAGCAGGAGAGTTTGCTTGTTGGATGGCTCCCTGGCTGTATTTAGTATTTGTTTCATCGCCAATAACTACCGTTACAGCCGTTATGGAACGGCAAAAACAAGGTTTGGTATTTCATTTGGCGCTTTTAGCGTTCCGAATTATAGCCCTGTACGTTGGTATCTGGACTGGGGATTTAATGATTACGATTATGATCCTAGCAGCAGTCAATGCTATTTGGAGACTTGTTTTTTTGTTATGGCTTTATGTTATCTCAGGTAATACAGTTATCTCGTTTGTAATCGATAGTTTTGCAGCCTCAGCTAAAGCAGTTTTATGTGTAGCTCCGGTAGCCATTGCTTTGGCATTATTTAGTGGTATTTGGTTCTACGCTTTGGGTGTGTCGCTTGTTTTGATTGCTGGTTTATACTGGCGATTGCTGAAACAGGCATATTAGTTTTTTGCGTATCGCCGGTGTAATTGAACGTTAATAAGAAAATCGATGAATTATTTAGGATTATTTTAAGCTGAAATTATGAAGCATAATAGCCATAACCTGACTTTTAAGTTCTGCCATAACCCCGTCGAATTTAATAAGTGGACGGATAAAAATCTACTTCAATATTGCTTGGGTGGCACACTGTATATGCCAGGCACGCAGAATATTGTCGACAAATTACTGGGTAAGGAATTACCAGAGCTTAAATCGATGGTAATGTGTTTTGAGGATGCAATTAGTGAAGAGGATGTAAGTAAAGCTGAAGAAAATGTTTTGTCTCACTTGAATGTTTTGGCAAGTGCAATAGATGAAAAAAAGATTGAGATAGGCGATATACCTTTGATGTTTTTAAGGGTTAGGGATACCGAACAGTTTTTTACTTTTTCTGAGAGGCTTACTAAGCGTCAGTCTAGTGTGTTGACGGGTTTTGTTTTTCCTAAATTTTATAGCCTCAATGCTCATGCATACCTTGAACAGTTAAAAGTGTTAAATGAAAAATTTGAAATAACACTTTATGCCATGCCAATACTTGAAGGTAAAACTATTGCGTATCGTGAAAGTCGAGTGGGGGAGTTAGATAAATTAAAACTTATATTGGACCCATATCAGCAATATATTTTGAATATTAGGATTGGAGGTACTGACTTCTCTTCATTGTTTGGAGTGAGAAGAGGAATAAGCTCTTCAGTGTATGACATATTGCCAGTTCGAGATGCCATTTCGGATATACTGAATTTCTTTAATCGAATGGAGGATGGATATACTGTCTCTGCACCCGTTTGGGAGTACTTTCTAGCCTACAAACAGGATGATATCGAGAAATATATTGGTAATAGCATGCATCGCTCATTGTTAACTAAAGAGCCAATTGTAAATGAAGCCATAGACGGTTTGTTAAGGGAAGTGTTGCAAGATAAAACAAATGGCATGGTAGGAAAGACCGTAATTCACCCGTCACATCTTCGCTTTGTAAATGCCATGCAAGCGGTAACATTGGAGGAATTTGAAGATGCTACTCAAATTCTACAAGCAAGTGGTGGCGTTTTGAAAAGTGATGTAGGAAATAAGATGAATGAAGTCGGGCCTCATCGCAATTGGGCTAAAAGAATTGAGCTTAGGGCAAAAGTTTACGGTGTTATTAAAGACGAAAATGAGTATTTAAATCTTTTTAAAGGTTAAATCAAGTGTGCAAATTATGAAAGAAAATAGCATGAAAAAAACACGTAAATTTCTGGCAAACTTGGGTTTGCCAGAAGGTGATTGTTACGAACTACCCACTTCAAATAAACGATTTTCAAACGGTGGGCAATATCGTTTTGAGGTGCCGGGAATTCAAAGCCCTTCGGTAATGAAGGCATTGCTGGTTGAATTAGAAAGGCTTGAAATTGTAATCCATAGAGTAACTCAAACAAAGGGAATTATGTCACTTACGGATGATGAAATTCGTTCGATGGTTTCGCTTTCAAATGAATATGATGTGGAATTAATTCTGGCAATTGGGCCAAGAGCTACCACTGATACGAGTGCCTCGGTAAATACTCTTGAAGGTCAGCGTATGGGCTATCGGTTGAGGGGGCAAGAGCAAATTGTTCGTGCAATAGAGGACGTTAAGCGTGCATCCTCAATGGGCTGCAAATCATTCTTAGTATACGATGAAGGCTGCCTATGGGTTTTAAATGAAGCTAAAATAGCACGAGAAATTCCAGAAGACTGTCAATTCAAAATGTCTGCACATTGTGGTCATGGAAACCCGTGTTCAGCAAAATTATTAGAAATGAATGGCGCTAACTCGATTAATCCAGTTCGCGATATTCAATTGCAAATGTTGTCTGCAATGCGTCAAGCAATCGATATCCCTATCGATATCCATACTGAAAACCCTGCTTCTACTGGTGGATTTATACGTCATTATGAAGTGCCAGAGATGATTCGAGTTGCATCGCCAGTTTATTTGAAAACGGGAGGTTCGGTAGCCAAAAGCCATAGCTGGGATACAAGTGAACCAGAGGCACGAGCAAGGGCGAAGCAAGTAATGTTAGTAAAGCGAATGATTGATAGCTATTACCCTGAAGCATTGCCATCTCCAAAAGATGGAGGTCACTGATGAGTGTTAAGCCGATACTAGGTACTATGAATTTTGGGCCGCAAGTCGGGGTCGAAGATAGCTTGAAAATGGTACAAATCTTTCTGTCTGAAGGGTTTGACGAGTTCGATACTGCTTACGTTTATAATAATGGTGACAGTGAAAAATTTCTTGGAAACGCCCTTAAAAATAGTAGTGGTACTTCCCAAGTTATAGCCACGAAGGTCAACCCTAGAATCAGCGGGAAATTGGATCGAGCCTCGATAGAAGCGCAACTTAAGGAGTCTCTAAATCGATTGGAACTTGAAAGTGTCGATATTCTTTATCTGCATTTTCCAGACCCAACAACTCCATTGTATGAAACGCTAGAGTGCTGTGCTGAACTGCATGAAAAAGGTTATTTTAAGGAGCTGGGGTTAAGTAACTATCCTGCATGGCAAGTCGTACATATTTGGCATTTATGCAAGGAAAATGGTTGGCTTACGCCATCGGTCTATCAGGGTTTATATAATGGTTTAAGTAGAAATGTTGAGGCGGAATTAATTCCAGCGTTACGTGAGCTTGGAATGCGTTTTTATGCCTATAACCCACTTGCAGGAGGTATTCTTTCAGGTAAATACTCTGATATAGACACTATTACTCCGGGTAGGTTTACGCATCGTCCAAATTACAAGGGACGTTATTGGAAAAAGGAGTTTTTCGAAGCTCTGAGTGTTTTAAATGAGGCCTGTAAAAATAGCGGTATAACAATTGTAGAGTCTGCATTTAGGTGGCTGACAGAGCATTCACAGCTTGATGGGACAGCAGGGGATGGCGTGCTAATTGGTGCTTCAAGTAATGAACAATTGAAACAAAACCTAAGTTTTTTTGGAAAAGGAAAGCTTGATCAAAGTGTTCTAGATGCATTTGAGTCTGCTTGGGATATATCTAAATGTGAATCACCTGCTTACTTCAGAACAGTAAGTTAAAAATGACTTTAAGTAGATCCAAATGACTCAAAATCATACGAAAGAATTAGTGTCTAGCCTCCAGCAGCTTATGCAGAGTGACCCTAGTATAGGTGATTGTAAGCAGGTTAGTCGATGCCTACTTGACTATTTAGGCGCCACTTTAGCGGGTGTAAAGCTACTGAAAATGAAAACTGATGCGATTGCATCCCTGTTGGGAGGAGTTGGTGGAGGGGTCTGTGCAGTTGGTATGGATTCAAGCGTATCTTTGGAAACAGCAGCTCTGATTAATGGTTTAAATTCTCATGTAGTTGAAATGGATGATGGTGTCCGCTTTGGAATGATTCATCCTGGAGCCCCAATATTTTCTGCTTTATTACCAATGGCTGAAAAATTAAATGTTCGTGGAATAGATTTAATTAAGGGAGTTCTCGTGGGTTATGATGCTGCATTAAGGCTAGCGAGTGCCATGCAGCCTACACATTATAAAAGAGGATACCACCCTACCGCAACTTGCGGGAGCATTGGAGCAACTATGGGTATAGCAGCTATGCTAGGCTTTAACGCTAAAGAAATGGAGGATGCATTGGGAGCAGTGTCTGTGGCTGCAGCTGGTAGTTTAAAAGTTGTAGGTAATAGTTCTGAATTGAAGCCATATAATGTGGGTAGAGCTGCCGCATTAGCAATACAGTCTGCAGCGGTGGGGAAGTCAGGTTTTACATCACCACTAGATGCGCTTAATGGTGAAACAGGTTTTATGCAAATGACAACAAATAGTTTGAAGTCAGAATGCTTGCATAAGAGGGCTCCTGATAATTACTGGATTCACAGCGTTTATGTGAAGCCCTTTTCTGCATGTCGCCATGCCCATCCCTCAATAGAGGCTGCTTTAGATATTATTCAGCAAGAGTCTTTTGCTTTGCTGGATATAAAGAACATTTGTATTACTACTTATCACGGTTTGAAGGGGCGACATGATCACCAGGAGGTATCATGTGTTGCTGCAGCTAGAATGAGTATTCCTTTTAGTGTAGCGATAGCTTTAAGTGCTGGCGGCGCAGGAGTCAATGAATTTACTCAAGAAGCAGTTGATAACCCAGAAAATATAGCATTGTCAAAGAAAGTTATTATTCAAGAAGATCAAAAGTATACAGACCGTGTTCCAGACCAACGTTCTGCAAAACTAAAGCTCTATCTACATGATGGTACATCTTTTATTCGGGAGGTTGTATATCCAAAAGGTGAACCTGAAAATCCAATGGACGATCAAGAATTGGAAGAAAAGTATAAAGAACTCGCTATGTATGGTGGGGTGGCTAGCGAAGCTATTGAGCAGCTAATGGATCAAGTTTGGCTAATGCCTGATAATTTAAATGATTTATTCGGTGCTATTAATAACTGTAATTTGAAAGGTTCTAAATGATTGACTTGCAACGTGTGTATAACGCTCTAGAAAATGCTGGAGTTGAATTCATTTCAGGTGTGCCCGATACGCTATTAAATGACTTTTGCCTAGGGTTAGAATCCCATTGGAGTAAAAATAAGCATGTTCTTGCTGCTAATGAAGGAAATGCAATAGCCCTAGCTTCTGGGTATCACCTTGCTACCAATACGGTTCCCCTTGTCTATATGCAAAACTCGGGAATGGGTAATTCTATGAATCCACTTATTTCCTTAACAGATAAAAGTGTCTATTCGATGCCGATGGTAATTTTAATTGGTTGGCGTGGAGAGCCTGGTAGTGGAGACTGGCCACAGCATCAACGACAAGGTGAGCTATCGCCAGTTCTTTTAGAGTCCTTAAATATCCCTTTTAAAATACTGGATGAGAATGAAGAGTCCAGTTTGTCCTCTATTGAATGGGCGGTAAGAGAAGCTCGAAAATTAACCCAGCCTACGGCCTTGCTGGTGAAAAAAAATGTCTTAGCGAAAAAAGAAAAATCAGGTTTTGATGAGTCTGGTCAAATTTATACCTTGAGTCGGGAGAATGCAATTAAAGCGATTATTAGCAAAGTACCAGATGACTCGCTATTCGTTGCTTCCACGGGAAGGATCACTAGAGAGCTTCATGCTATTAGAGAATCGCTTGGTCAAAGCCATGAGTATGATTTTTTGAATGTTGGAGCCATGGGGCATGCTGTCTCAATTGCTGCTGGTATTGCAACAGCGCATCCAAATAAAACGGTTGTCTGCCTTGATGGAGATGCAGCAGCAATGATGCATATGGGAAGTATGCCAATCACTGCGAACCTAGGTTTATCAAACTTACTTCATGTTGTTTTGAATAACGGTGTTCATGAATCTGTTGGTGGTCAGCAAAGCGTGGCTTTCTCTGCTAACTTAACAGGCATAGCGAGTAATTCAGGTTATGAAACGTTAGAGAAATTTGTCTCCAGCCCTGATAACTTAAAACAAGGCTTAGATACTCTGCAGGCAGCTACTAAGCCAGCCTTTTTGGAAGTAAGAATCAAAAAAGGCATGAGAACTGATATGCCAATACTGAAAGCAGATACGATTGCACTTAAAGAGCTATTTATCAGTAGTATTACTAAATAAATTATAATTTCTAAGGTTACGTGGTTAAAAAGTAATATGACTTCATCAATTATCGATTCAGAATATTTTGGAAGCACTTTTGGCGATCCGGCTGTGCAGAGGATTTTTACAGATGAAGGTCGCTTCTCTGGTTGGTTAAGAGTAGAGGCCGCTCTCGCCCGCTCTCAAGCTCGCTTGGGGTTAATACCTGAAGAAGCTGCTCAATCGATTACCAATGCTGCAAAAGTAGAAAATTTAGATACTAAAAAAATGGCAGAGGAATATCAAAAAGTTGGTTTTCCTATACTGCCTTTGGTTCACGAACTGGCAAAATGTTGTGATAAAGAAAGTGCTCGTTGGATTCACTGGGGTGCAACCACCCAGGATATTGTAGATACTGGTTTAGTACTGCAAATGAAGGACGCATTTTCAATAATTGGTTCTCAGTTAGATATGCTAATATCCGCAGTTTCTAATTTATCAGAAGAGCATAGACTAACAGTAATGGCTGGCCGCACATTTCAACAACATGCTGCACCAATAACCTTTGGGTTTAAAGTAGCTGTCTGGTTAGATGAGCTATTGCGCCATCGAGATCGATTACCAGACATAAAAAAGCGTGCATTGGTTTGTCAATTTGGTGGTGCGGTCGGCACATTGGCTACTTTAGGAGATAAAGGGTTAGATGTTTTAAAAGAACTATCCCAGGAGCTTGAGCTTGAAGAGCCGGCAATTTCTTGGCACACGTCAAGAGATGGGTGGGCAGAAGCAATATTTTGGATTTCAATGGTGGGGGCAACTTTGGCAAAAATTGCTACTGAAGTCGCGACCTTGATGAGAACAGAAGTTGATGAGGTTCGAGAACCATATGAACCAGGTAAAGGTGGGAGTAGTACTATGCCACAAAAGAGAAACCCTGTTGCTTGCCCAATTATTATGTCAATTGGAAATAAATTGCGGGAAAGTGTTAGTAGTCAGCTAACTGCAATGGTACAAGAACATGAAAGAAGTGTTTCGGCGATGCCTTTAGAGTGGTTAGCAATTCCTGAAGCATTTGTATTGTTATCGGGAAGTTTACAGCACGCGATCCCAATGCTAGAAGGATTGCAAGTGGATAAGAAGAAAATGCTCACTAACTTGAGTATGGGGGGCGGATTATTAATGGCAGAAGCGGTAATGATGGGGGTTGCACCCAAAATAGGCCGCAATCAAGCTCATGATCTCGTTTTTGGGGCTGCTGGCAAAGCATGGGATAAAGGAATAACTCTGAGAGAAGCGCTAATAGATGATGAAAGAGTTAGGGAGCACTTAAGCTTGGATGAAATTGATAAATTAATTGACCCTGCAAACTATATTGGCAGCGCTGATAAAATGATTGAAAGAGTACTAAAGAGGGTGACACATGACTAATTCTCGTTGGGAAAAACGCCCTGAAGGCTCAAATTGGGGTGAGTTTGGCGAAAATGACGAACTAGGTAGATTGAACCTAATTGATCAAAATAAAGTATTGCAAGGAGCGGCTGAAATAAAGACAGGGAAGACTTTTTGTCTTAGCCTCCCTTTAGATTTTCCAGGTGGAAACATCTTGAGTCCTGTTAGGCATCCACCTAAATTACAACCCGTTATACGGAATGATGAACCTTATTATAATTATGAGTGGCGTAAGAAAGACCCTAAATTGACGGATATTGCCGCCGACGATGCTGTGTTGTTGCATACTCAATATTCCACTCAGTGGGATTCTTTGGCTCATAGGGGCTCTATCTTTGATGTGAAGGGCAAAGGTGAAGGCGACCCAGTTTATTACAATGGTTTTGCGGCCGGCAAGGATATATCAATGTCTGAAGAGCAGGATATATCTGCCAATGCATTAGGCATAGAAAATATGGCAGCCCACGGGGTGCAGGGCAGGGGCGTTTTGGTTGACTTATTTAGTCATTTTGGTGAATTTCCTCGTAAAGAGGTTGGCTATGATGAGTTAATGCGCATTCTTGAACATGACCGCATTGAAATAGAAAAGGGCGATATTTTATGCCTATGGACTGGCTTAGATCAAATGATATTGCGAATGAATAAACAGCCAGACAAATCTTTAAAACAGGCATGTGCTGTTCTCGACGGGCATGATAAACGCCTAATGCAGTGGATTACTGACAGTGGAATAGCGGCTATCGCATCTGATAACTTGGCAGTCGAAAATGTAGGCATAGACATCCCTGATTGCTGCACTACAACGCTGCCTCTACACGAGCATTGTTTATTTAAACTGGGTATACACCTTGGTGAACTTTGGCACTTAGCTGATCTAGCTGGATGGTTAAAAGCGAATGGCCGATCACGGTTTATGCTGACTGCGCCACCGTTGAGATTGACTGGCGCAGTAGGGTCTCCAGTTACCCCTATTGCAACTGTATAGTGTTAAAATTGACTATATGCGCATTAATTTTATATCGGTTTAATAAATGATTTCAGAAGAATTGCCAGTTCATAAAAACAATAGCAACCCGGTTATCCTATTCGGTGATGGTATTACATCTTTAGGGGTAATCCGGGGTTTGAGAGATCTTGGGATTGAGATCTTTATTGTTTCTGACACTGGGAGAGGGGTAGGGAAGTACTCTAAGTATGCAAATGAGATTTTCGTTTTACATCCGACTGATCCTGACTATGTAGTAAAGGTCATAGATTGGATCAAAAATAATTTTTCAGAAAAGCCTGTCTTGATGGTGGCTGGGAATGATGATGCATTAGAGCTATTGTCAAGGGAACATAAGCTACTTTGTGAATTTGCATTACCAACATTTCCAACTTGGGAGGTAGTGAATAAAGTAATCAATAAAGAATTTATGTATGAAATTGCTAGCGATGCAGGAATTCCAACAATTGCAACTAAACGTATTGATTCTTTAAAAGATCTGAAGGTCTATTTTCAATCAGATAATAATACGAGTTTTCCTGTGTTTCTTAAAAGTTCTAATTCGGGTAAATTTTCTGAGAGATATGGTACCAAAGGTGTGGTTTGTCATTCTGAGACTGAAGTTTTTGAGGCTTATAGAAAATATGATGGTTTTCTAGATGGGTTATTGCTTCAAGATTTTTTACCCGGTGATATAGATCAAATTTCCGCCGTACTCTTAGTTTTAAATAAAAACAGTGAAGTGATTGCTGTAGCCGCTAATGAAAAAATTCGAGCAGCGCTACTGTTCGGTTCAACCACGTTATCTTCCAGTGCATGGAATCAAAAGATGGTGGAGAATGCTGTAATTCTTGCAGAGACTGCAGGTTACGTTGGTTTTGTTGGTGTTCAATTCAAATATGACCCAAGAGATAATGAGTTTAAGTTTCTCGAAATTAATGGTCGGTTTAGTGTATCAGTCAGTCTAGCTCAGCGATGCGGAATCAACATGCCGGAAATGGTTTATAAAAACGTTACTGGTGTTGCTTTTCCTCGGATGCAGAGCTTAGAGAGAAGTTACCAAGACAAAATTTTATTATGGTGGCCATTGGCTGATATCCTCTTGCTGGCACAAAAGAGGTTTTATATGGAACCTTTACATTACTTGTCTACGCTAAAAGGTTCTGGTTACATTGTGGAGCCGTTTTCTTTGAGAGATCCTATGCCTGCGCTAGTAACATGTGCGAAACTTATGCTAATGCCGTTTGGTAAACTCATTGGCAAGGCGCAGAGTATGTTCAAACGCAAATCCGAAATGAATACTTAAATGATTACCTCAAATATAAACACTCTATTCTTTATATGTACACTGGCCAACTAATAGTGATGAAGCCACTAATTATATCGATACCTAATTTCGCTAAGGCTGAGCAACATTATGCTTTGGATGTCCTACTAGGAGAGTTTTTGGGCTTGTCGTTTGAAGTAAATACATTTGATGGCGAATATATTGAAATTACAGATATTGATGCGTCGAAAAAACTAAGCTTAGATGCTAGCTTCTTTAAAAAGGCACATAGATCTTGGTTAAAACATAACTCAATGCCTACCTTGCCGTTAACGCTATGGAACCCCTCGGGTGATTCCATAGACGTTAAACTTGTCCATCAAACATTGCCGGTTTTATATGGAAAACCAGGCATTGTTCGAAAGGATAATAACTGGCACTTAAATATAGATATTTTTGGTAGCGCTTTTTTTATGCTTTCGCGCTATGAAGAGCTTATTGTGCATGAGCGTGATGCACACGACCGCTTTCCAGCTACTGCATCAGTTGCCTACAAAGCTAACTTTCTAGACCGGCCGCTGATAAATGAATATTTGGAAATATTATGGACTTGTTTAAATCAGTTGTGGCCAGGTTTACAGCGAAAAAAGCGACAATTTAGGACGCTGATCAGTTGCGATGTGGATCATCCGATGGATCATGCTGGCTACTCTTTGAAAAGAACAATTTTTCGAGTTGGCGCAAGGCTACTTCGGGATAAGCAACCAAAGCTTGCATTGTATGATGCTTTGAATTTTGCATTTAAAAAGCTTGGCTCAGATTATTTTGATGAATATCTTAATAACATAGACTGGATGGTGAAGGTTAACGATCAAGTGGGGAATAAAGTCGCTTTTTACTTCATTCCTATTCAAACAGATAAGGAAAGAGAAGACCCAAATGATGTTCGTAATCCTAAAATCTCTGCCTTACTAGAACATATCGTAGATTCAGGTCATGAAGTGGGTATTCATCCTGGTTATAGAACCTATAAACATCCGGAAAACTTCAAAAACTCAGTAAATGCACTGTACGAGGCTTGCCAAAAAGAGTCAATTGATAGCTCATGTTTAGGTGGTCGACAGCATTATTTAATGTATGACATGTCCCAGACTCCACAGTCTTGGGAGAAATATGGGCTCGTATACGATTCATCCCTAAGCTTTGCTGATAAAGCAGGCTTTCGTTGTGGAGTTTGTTATGAGTACAGTATGTATGATTTGGTTAGAAGGAGAAAGATGTCTTTAAAGCAGCGGCCACTAGTTGTAATGGATTGTACCGTTATTGGAAAGGGGTATGAGTCTTTAGGTTGTGGGAATGAAGCGCGGAGCAGATTTCAATACCTAAAAGGTGTCTGTCAATTGTTTGATGGTGATTATACTTTGCTTTGGCACAATTCATATTTATATTCAAAAAAATTAAGAAAGCTTTATGAATTTAGTATTAAGTAAGCATAAGTTTTTACTTCTTTTCACTCTTCTGGTTTTTAGGTGTCTGCTAGAGGTCTCTTATATATGTGTGATCTCGCCAAAATATTCATATGCAGGATTTGATTTGAATTTTGGGCTTGCAAATTACATCATATCTTGGCTAGCCTTTTTTGTTGCCTTCCTGTTTATAGAGGACCGTGTTAATAAAGTAAGTGACTATTTTTTTATAATGGCTTTTTTGTCTGTCATTATTCCGCTAACTATACTATATGGGTATGATATAAACAGAAGTTTATTTCCTGTGATTATTACTTTGCTTTCAATTTTTATTATTAATTTTATTGTTGGGATTCGCGGTGTTACATTTAAAGGCTTGCCCACAATAAAGCATGGACTTAAGTATGTGGTGGTCATTTCTGCCTTATTTGTGATATTTCTTGTGGTTTGGTACTTTTTGTCTGGTGTTCATTATAATCTAGACCTTAGAAAGGTTTATGAATATAGACGTGAAAATTCTGAATTAGCTGCAGGAGGGTTGTTGGCCTATACCAATATATGGACTTTTAAAATATTTAATATGGTGCTTTTTTCAATAGCCTTATACTATAAAAAATATCTTTCAGCGTTTTTAGTGTTTTTAGTGCAAGTTTATTTTTTTGCTGCCTCTGCAAATAAGGGTGTTTTATTTACTCCAGTTATGATTCTAGGGGTATGGTTTTACTTGAAAAAGACAAATAGCTTATTAGTGCTGCCACTCACGTTTTCATCACTGATACTGTTGACTCTTTTCACCTTTTTTATCCTAGATGATATATGGGTGTCTTCATTATTTAGTCGTCGCGTATTTTTTGTTCCTGCAGATTTAACATACGCTTACTTTGAGTTTTTCAATTCAAATCCAAAGGTCTATTGGTCAAACTCCATCCTGTCTTCTTTTTTAGATTACCCCTATGATAGTTCGGTGGCCAAAGTGATTGGAGGATCAATCGGTGAGGAGGATATGTCAGCAAATAATGGCTTTATAGCGTCAGGGTATGCACATGCCGGAGTATATGGGGTGTTTTTTTACTCAATTATTATCGGGCTAATTCTTCGATTTATTAATGACATAACATATAAACTTATTCCCATATGGTTTGCCGTAGCTCTATCGATCATACCATTAAAGAAATTATTAACATCATCTGACTTGTTCACAACACTTCTGACACACGGTTTTATAGTTGCGTTGGTAATAATATTCTTTGCTAGGTCCAGAAGAAATACAGAGCCTTAATTTTTTTACTGCCTGTAATTACTATCTTCTATTTAAGGTGCTATGGAGTCGTTGATATAAAGCTATCTGTTGTGGCTGGGGTTCGGCTGGATAATGAAGGTAAGGTGAATACTTTTGAGTTCGAATAACTCCTTTATGAAAGACTGTCGAAGGGTGAATTAGTTTTAACGCTACTACTCTTGGATGGTGAGTAGCGTGTTGAAGCTCAAAGTTAAAAACAAAGTCAATATGAATTATGGTGTTAATTCACCGGAGTTGCTAAAAGAAAAAATGACAAATAAAAAAGTGGTTCATCTATTGATGACAGACTACAAAATTGATTCAAGGGTTAGAAATGAAACTAATTCACTGGTGGGATTTGGTTATGATGTTTTAGTTTGCTGCCTTTCAGGAGGAGGGGTTCCAAGAGTTGAGCAGAGAGGGGAAGTTAAGATTCGTAGGTTTGGAATTGGGCGCAGCAGGTTGACTCAATACATAACAGCCTACTTCGCCATGTTAATGTATTTGCTTAAGCAGAAAGTCGATTTGATTCATGCTCATGACCTAACTGCTCTACCTGTAGCAGTTATGGTATCAAAGTTAAAGCGAATACCATTGGTATATGATTCACATGAATTATGGTCGCAATCGCATCATGGAAAGCATCCTATCTGGGCGATTAAGGGGATGGAGATTTTTGAGAGATTATTTGGAGGGCAAAGTGATGCCGTTATCGGTGTGTCGGATGGAATAGCTGACTATCTGAAACAGTATTTAAAGGTACCTTTGGTTAGTACTATTCGAAATATCCCATCTTACACTCAAGCTGGCGTTTATGATCTTTTTCGGAGTGAATTTTCAATCAGCAGATCGACTCCTATATTTTTGTACCAAGGGTTAATTAGTCAAAGTAGGGGAGTGGATGTTTTTTTTCAATCCGCACTTAAGGTTTGTAAAAATAATAATGTAGCATTTATTTTTATGGGAAGTGGGCCTTATGCTGAAACTCTCCGTAACCAAATAACGGGGAGTGGCATAGAAAATATATTTTATAAAGAAGCTGTGCCGCAAGACGAGCTATTGAAGTACACAAGCAGCGCTGATGTTGGGGTCCATGCTATTAAAAATAGTTGCTTGAATCATGATTTGTGCTTGCCGAATAAGCTATTTGAATATATGACAGCAGGGATCCCTGTTCTTGTATCTGAGTTAACTGAAATGAAGGCATTCGTAGAACGCTATGGGATAGGGATGTGCTTTGAAAATAATTCGGTCGACGATCTTTCTGAGAAGTTACAATACTTACTTAAAAATACTGAGGTGTTAAAGGAGTTTAAAGAGCGCTCAGTTGAAGCTTCAAATAGCGTTACATGGGAGGCTGAAGCCCTAATTCTAAAAATGCTATACTCTGGTTTGTTGTTACGATGAAAGCATCTCAGGTTAGTATTTGCATTACACCCTCTTCATACGATAAAAAAAGTTTATCAGGGTTTTCTGTACGCAGTAATAAATCGACGCATTTGGGTGATGAAAATCTATATATATCGGTCACTTGGCTAAAAGATACATCTTCGAAAAATATAATTGTTATCTCAATGGACACCCTATATATAGATGAAACATTAGCCAGTGAGGTTTGTGCCTATCTAAAAAATAATTATAAGATAGATAGATCTCAGGTTATTTTTAATGCATCACATACGCATTCAGCACCAAGTATATGCGATGACATATTTGGTACTGAAGATGAAAAATATAAACTTAAACTTATACAAGCTGCCAAAGAAGCTGTTGATGCTGCTTTCCATAAGTTGAAAAACGATGCTGTGCGTATCTGTAAGTTCCCATTGCCAGGCAGGTTGGTTGTTAATAGGCGGCTTTATGCTCGAGATATTAAAACTCTATTCCTGAGAAAGAAAACTATAATGGCACCCAATTCTGAGGGTTATATTGATTCTCATTGCAGATTGCTCGTTATAGGGGGAAGCACGGGCGTGTTATTTAATCTTTCTTGTCATCCGGTATTTAACACATCAAATACTATATCCTCGGATTTTCCGGGGAGCATACGCAGGGGGCTTGCTTCTGATTTTAAAGGCGCTGCATTTGCTCAGGGTTTTTGTGGTGATATAAGGCCCAACACTGTTAGCGAAGGAATATCATTTGGTAGCCCTATTTTGTTTATTAAAACATTGATAAACAAAGTATCTTTTAAGCCTGCAACCGTTAGATATTACAATCTCTTTTGTCAGAAGATAACTAAGGCTATTGTCCAGCATTCAGCATTAGGCTCCGAACTGCAGGGTGATATAAATATAAAATGCTTTTTGGCTGAGCTTTGGTCTGACACGGGGTTAAGTAAGAAAACATTGGAGTGTAAGTTAGTATTGATTGCTGAGTTATTACTGTTAAGTATCCCAGCAGAGGTGAATTCAAAATATATTGAAATAATTGAAAAACAATTTCCAAACTTAATAATCATGCCTATGGGTTATGCAGAGAATGTGATTGGTTATTTACCACACTGGAGTGAGGTGGAAAATGGTGGCTATGAAGTTGAGTCGTATTCTAATTACGAATGGGATTCTAAAATATCGATTCAATCACTAAAAGAACTGGAATCTACAATATTAAATAAAATATTGGCAATTCAAAAAGAGGTATAATTTGAAATACTCCAAAGAGCAACTTGTAGATCAGCTAGTCGCTATTGGTCTTGAGGAAGGTGACACTGTATTGGTTCGGGCTGCTCTTGGGCGGGTTGGGAAAGTTGATGGTGGGGCGGCCACTATACTTGCTGCTCTCCGGGAGGTAGTTGGATCTAAGGGAACACTGGTGACACTTGGTTTTACCCCGTTGACTGTACGTTGGAAATTAAAGGGTTCACCAATATTTAATGTGAAAAGCAAATCAAACACAGGGTCATTAGCTAAATATTTTTTATTGGACGAGGAGTGTAAAAGGTCTAAGCACCCAGTTAATTCATTTTTAGCCATAGGTCCAAAGGCTGGCAAAATATTGGCTGGCCATGATGCTAGTTCCTTGTCATATGCACCGATGAATAAACTTAGGGCTGACGATGCTAAAATGCTTGTTTTTGGTTGTGTAGCCAATAGCCCTGGCTTTACAACTGTTCACTCTGTACAGGAAAACTTAGGGCTGACCAAGAAGAGTTGGTTTAATGGTATAGCGGGATCATTGTATGAAGAAAATGGAGAGGTCTATAAGTATATAAAGAAGGACTTCGGAGGGTGTAGTGCCGGGTTCAGTAAATTTTATTCTAAATATATTGAGTCAGAAGCGCTCAAGGTGGGAGAGATTGGTAGTGCATACGCAATACAGATTAGAGTCAAAACTTCCTATGATATAGAATACAAGCTTATTAGTAGCGATAGAAAATATTTTCTATGTGATAATCCATCTTGTTTGGCCTGTCGAGTTAGCTGGAAAAATAACCTGTTGGGAATCCCTGTTTATATAATGGATAGAATTCTAAGAGTACTATGTATAAGAGGTAAAACTTAGTGAAGAAAATAGTAACCATCCTTGGGGCGCGCCCGCAATTTATAAAAGCAGGTTCTGTTAGTAGGGAGATAGGGAAGTGCTCTGAACTAAGAGAGGTTATCGTGCATACAGGGCAGCACTACGATGAGAATATGAGTGATGTGTTTTTTTTGGAGATGAAAATCCCAAAGCCTGATTACTCTTTAGGTATTGGTGGTGGTGGTCATGGTGCCATGACGGGTCGGATGATTGAAAAAATTGAAGGTGTACTAATACAAGAAAAACCAGATTTTGTAATGGTGTATGGTGATACTAATTCTACGTTAGCGGGCGCTATTGCAGCATCCAAGCTTCATATTAAGATTATTCATATTGAAGCGGGCTTAAGAAGTTTCAATATGGCAATGCCAGAGGAAGTTAACCGGATTCTTACGGATAGAATTAGTACGTTATTGTTCTGCCCAACGGAAAGAGCAGTGAAAAACCTCGAGGGTGAATGCTATACAGCGTGGAATACTGGTGCAGAGATTATTCTTTGTGGGGACGTAATGCAGGACGGAGCGTTATTTTATAAGCAGCATTCATGTCAACCAACGAATTTAGACATTAAAAATGAGTACGTATTGTGCACAATACACCGGGCTGAAAATACAGATAACCCGAAAAGGTTGTCTAGCATAATCTCAGCATTAAATGAAATTGCCAAAGATAAACAAATTATCCTTCCTTTACATCCTAGAACAAAGAAAATTCTAGAGACGCAGAATTTTGACCTAAGTAATCTTACTGTGATAGACCCTGTAGGTTATTTGAACATGGTATGGTTGATCGATAATTGCGATATGGTAATGACAGATAGTGGGGGCCTTCAAAAAGAAGCGTATTTCTTTTCAAAGCCATGTCTTACAATGCGTGATGAAACCGAATGGGTGGAGCTTGTTGAGGGCGGGTATAATAAATTGGTAGGGGCTGTAACTGAAAGTATTTTACAGGCGTATAACGGGTTCGCCTTTAATTCTGATTTTAAGGGTGATCTTTATGGTGGCGGTAAAGCGAGCAAGTGTATTGTTGAAAGTCTTTTGAAATGATTTATCGATTACAGTTGGCTAATGCTAACGTTGTGCGGAATTTTAAATGAATATAATCGCTAAAAATGTACTAGTTCTGGCGCCTCATACAGATGATGGTGAGTTGGGCGCTGGCGGCTTTATTAGTAAGCTCATAGAACAAGGGGCAGCAGTTACTTATGTTGCTTTTTCCACAGCAGAAGAATCAGTTCCAGATCATTTACCTAAAGATATTTTAAAAACCGAAGTGAAAGCTGCGACTGCTAATTTGGGTATAAAGCCTGAAAATCTTATAATTTATAATTATCAGGTAAGAAAGCTAAACTATTCGCGTCAAGAAATTTTAGAAAACTTAATACAGATACGTAGGAAGTCAAAATTCGATTTGGTTTTAATGCCGTCATTAAAGGATATTCATCAGGATCATGCCACCATAGCACAAGAGGGTCTAAGGGCATTTAAAGGTACGACAATTTTAGGGTATGAGCTTATTTGGAATAATTTATCCTTTGATACAACAAGCTTTGTTAAATTGGAAGAGAGGAACATAAAGGCAAAATATAATGCCCTGCAATGTTATAGTTCGCAGTCAGGGCGTGATTACATGAGCAAAGAATTTATTTACTCGTTAGCAAAAACTCGTGGCGTACAAATTGGTGCGGAATATGCTGAAAGTTATGAGGTGATTAGATGGGTTATAGATTAAAAAAGAGGATCAGGGTTTCTGATCTTACCCTACGGTTAGGGCTTTCCTTCCAAGGGGTAGACGCAGAGCTATTGGGTGTTTCAACGCTTGATGATCAAAGTCTTGGCTTTTTGGTTTTTTCAAAAATCGAAGGCAAGGCATTAGCTGGCTCAATTATTGTTGAGCCAGCTAATGGCGAATTATCTAATCATTCAGATGTCAATTATACGACTATAGAATCTAACAACCCTAGACTGGATTTTATTCGTTTGTTGGATGTTTTAGCAACAGAAATTGGTTTCTCCACTTATGAATTTGCCTCTAAAATACATGAGTCTGCTGTAATCGGGCCGAATGTTGTTATAGAGGCGGGCTGTACCGTAGGTGAAAATGTTATTATTGAAGCTAATACTGTGATTCATAGTGGAACAAATATTGGTGCGAATACACGGATTCGCTCATGTTCCTCTATAGGTGGTGATGGCTTTGGCTTTGAACGATTGGAGGATGGTACACCGGTTCGTTTTCCTCATTTAGGTGGGGTAGTTATCGGGGAGGATGTAGAAATTGGTGCCCTGAATTCAATATCACGAGGGGCCCTTTCGAATACCAAGGTAGATGCTTTTGTTAAAACAGATAACTTGGTTCATATTGCTCATAACTGTCATGTAAAAGAAGGCGCTTTCATAACAGCTTGTGCAGAAATAAGTGGAGGGGTTGTTATAGGTGAAGGGGCGTGGATTGCACCGAATAGCTGTACCCATCAAAAAATCACCATTGGTGATCATGCAGTTGTTGGGTTGGGCGCGGTAGTTACAAAGAATATACCGAATAATTCCATTTGGGCTGGTAACCCAGCAAAAAAATTAAGAGATATTAAATAAAGTGACATCACAATTTTTTATTAATCAATATGCCTCAACGCCAGAAAAAGGGTTTGGGGGGCGGTTTTTTTATATAGCTAAGGACCTGCAAGAAAAAGGTTATGATGTTACTTTAGTTGCAAGCGCAAATCATCATCTATTGCGAAAGAGGCCTGTGTTTAGTGGGTTGTGGCATACAGAGGTATATGATGGGCTAAAAGTGCTTTGGTTGAAAACATTACCTTACTCAAAAGCGAATAGCCCTATTCGAGTGTTAAATTGGTTTTTATTTGCTTGTTATATGCCATTTCTTTTTTTTTTAAAACAAAGGCCTGATGTTGTTCATTATTCCTCCCCTTCTCCAGTAGGTTTTATTGGTGCCTGGGCCTATTCTAAGCTAGTAAAGGCAAAAACTTGCTTTGATGTGCGCGACGTGTGGCCTGAAACACTTGTTGCTATTGGAGGCATTCGCAGTAATCACCCTTTCATTCGTTTATTATTCTTTATAGAAAAATTCTGTTGTAGTAAGGCGGACTATGTTACTTCTAATCTAGCTAATTTTGACATTAGGCTTGAAGAATTGGGGTTACCAACAAATAAATTCACCTGGGTGCCTAATGGCATTTCTTTAGAAGATATAGAATATTCTTATGCAAATTCTAGCATTGAGTTGCCTAACGAATGTATTGGAAAATTTGTTGTTGGCTATACCGGAACTTTTGGCGAGGCGAATGCTTTAATGCAGATGTTACGCGTAGCAAAAGAGATGCGTCACTCTGATGATATTGTTTTTCTTTTGGTTGGCCATGGAAAAGAACGTGCAGAACTTGAAACGTATTGCGTGACTAACTCCTTGTCAAATGTAATCTTCCATGATGCGGTTGCTAAGAAAGATATATATAAGGTTCAGGCGCTTGTAGATATATTATGCGTGGGAGCAAAACCATCTGAGTTATATAAATATGGAGTGGCACCAAATAAGATGTACGAGTACATCTATTCTGGGGTACCAATTATATATTATATCAATACGCCAAATTACCACCCTGTGCGTGATTCAGGAGCCGGGTTGGAAATCTCATCGACAAGTATTGATGAATTTAGAACCGCTATTATAGAGCTAAAGCAGTTATCCGTGTGCGATAAAGATACTATGGCTAAAAAAGCAAAACTTTATGTGAAAAATAATCATGTATACTCTTCTATATCATCGAGTCTTTTGAAGGCTTGCGGTATTCATGATCATATCTAGGAGTAATACTTATGGTCTTAGAAAATAAAATTTACGAAGATATAAATATTGGGGATGCTGCAACATTTAGTAAAGAATTAACCTTGGATGTTTTACAGGAATTTGCGAATGTGACAGGGGATTACAACCCTGTTCATTTAATAGAGGATTATGCCAAGGGTACAATATTCAAGCAGAAAATAGGGCATGGGATGTGGTCGGGATCATTAATTTCGACTGTATTGGGGACAAAATTACCTGGTCCTGGAACGATATATTTGGAGCAGAGTTTAAAGTTTCTGAAGCCTGTATTTGTGGGAGATGTGGTTACTGCTAGGTTGATTGTTATTGAGAAGCTTGAAGGTGCAAAAGTTGTATTTGATTGCAATGTTGTAAATCAAGATGGTGGGGTAGTTTTGAAAGGGAATGCCAAAGTAATAGCTCCTACCTATAAAGTCTCGGTAAATTTGTAAATACGCTTAGAGTGAAGACTTAAATCATTTTATTATAATTGTGCTTGTAGGTAGGTTTTGTAATGTTGATTCGTTTGGTTGATATTGTTCTTTCGTTTGTTGGATTACTACTTGGTTTTCCTTTGCTTCTTTCTATTTTTTTCTTTGGATTATTTGATACTGGTTCACCAATGTTTAAGCAAAGAAGGGTGGGGAAGGACAAAAAAGCGTTTATTTTAGTAAAATTTCGAACAATGTCGATTGATACAGTTTCAGTTGCGAGTCATTTGGCTAGTACATCATCAATTACTAAAATGGGGGGGGTTTTAAGGAGGACCAAGTTAGATGAGTTACCTCAGTTATGGAATGTATTGAAAGGGGATATGAGTCTTGTAGGGCCTCGTCCGGGTCTATTTAATCAAGAGGAGTTGACTAGGGCCCGGGAGGGTCGGGGCGTTTTTGATGTTAGACCTGGGATTACAGGTTTATCACAAGTGAGTAATATTGATATGTCGACACCAGATTTGTTGGCAGAAACTGATGCTAGAATGATTAGTGATATGTCTTTTAAAAATTACTCAAAGTATATCTTTCAAACAATTTTGGGTGCGGGGGCTGGCGATAGAGTTAAAGGCTGATTACTTGTAATTGGGGTTTGCATTTTAAGTGTAAGGTAAGCGCCTAACCAACACCGTCCTTAAAATTTCAAGGTAGCAAGGTATCAACGTCTTCTAACGTCTCAGCATTTGGCAGTTTTGTGAATACCTGCTTCA
>OJBM01000176.1_pt1 | contig 26923 bp, 23 predicted proteins | sample 1591061 | NCBI WGS metagenome assembly OJBM01 (sample SAMN05416872, study PRJEB24817) | seawater metagenome | isolation source: Sea water | place: Canada:Atlantic | collected 2013-11
GGTGTCACAATAGTAATGTCAAAGCAATTATCATTGATGAATTGATTCATTTGTAGCGCTTTAACTGACTGCGGCGAGCTATTAAAGCCGTGAAGATAGATAAGATATTTAGGGCTATTCACAAACATAGTTCATTGGGAAGAAATGATGATTGGCAGCATAAACTATCTCTCAGCGCTGCGCAAAACAACGCTGATAAAAATAAAGACGTGGTTAGTATCCTGCGGGGTCAAATGTTGCAATAAATTTATTATCAGCAACACGATGTACCTTGGTCTTTATGGTGCCGTTAGCCAGCAACTCTAAGTAACGAAAACCAGGTTGCGCATCATCGACAGAAAACTCATCTTGATTTGGGGTAAATTGAACACTGGTTGATGGACAACCAAGCACTCGCACACCATCTTTGACCTCATCAACCATTTGATGAACGTGCCCAAACATCATACCTTTGACATTGCCAGCCTCATTAACAGCATCCCACAATTCGTCACGATTGGTTAAACAATGATTATCAATCCATTCACTATTCATCGGGATTGGATGATGATGTAGCACGAGCATAATGTGATGCTTCGGATAATCAATAGCAGCTTGTTTAATTTGTTCAAGCTCTTCATCACTAATTGCACCGCAAATTTTCCCAGGAATTTGGGAATTTAAAAGTAACAATTGCCAATGCTTAAATAAAATACGCTTAACCGGCGTGATAGCGCCAACTGATAGCACATCATTTTGCATAGCAACTTCGTCATGATTCCCCGTAATCCAAGCAACTGGGTGTTGTTGATACCGGAAAACTTCACAACATTTTTGGTAAGATGCTTCACTGTGATCTTGAGATATATCACCAGTAATCAACGTTAGATCAACATTATGATATTGCGATGCCAATGCCTTTACAGCCGCAAAACTTTCATCACAATTGATGCCCATTAACTCTTCATTGCTCGAAAGATGAAGGTCACTAAATTGTAAAATCTGTGGATTGGCCTGCCCTAGCCTTAAAATATCTTCGTTCATGAATGCCTCGGATCCAATGTCATTACACGTCCGTCCTTAAAACAATGCTCTAACCATTGCGTTAAAAACTTATTGATTTGGTATTTCTCGTCCGGCTGTTGCATCAGCCGATTAGGATAATCATAACGTGATTTAAAATAACGGATCTGTCGACTAGCTAACACTTCTGCCATTTGGGCATCATGATAAAGCCGTACTTTTAATCGAGGTGTGAGACTGGTTGCACTTTCATCATCAATGACAACGCTTGATGCAATATTCTCTATATCAAGCACGCTCGTATACTGAGTTTGCTCGCAAACACTCAGTTGATAACATCCATTATCTAAGTGAAAAAAATAAGGTCTTTCGCTATCTAACTCGGGTAAGAGCTTGAGAATTAGTAAATAATTGTAAGAATGAGCACGATGAAGTGCCAGCATATCTGGTTGATACTTCGATTTTTTTAAACTGTTACTCGCCATAAACTACTCAGAGGATGTTCTATATCTTAAGGGCACCATTTACTCTTCAACGCTTGATGATTGAGTGCCAACCACTGAAGACCAACTATGGTAACACCATTTTGAAATTTAGATTGCGACAAATGTTCAATTGCTTCACTAACGTCCATGACCTTCGTTCTAATATCTTCTAACTCACATTCCAACCCTGCAATCGCTAATGCTTGACTGGCATCAATTTCAGCAATGTATAAATCGATACACTCGGACGTTCCACCAGGACTGACTAAATAACTCATGATTTTATCGAGACGTTGGCAATCTAAACCTGTTTCTTCTTTGAGTTCTCTTCTGGCGACATCATCTGCCAATTCGCCCTCTTCAATCATTCCTGCCACCAATTCAATCATCCATGGATTAATGTCATGCCCAAAGGCGCCCACCCGAATTTGCTCAACCATTACAATTTGGTCGCGCACGGGATCATAGGGAATAACAGCAACAGCGGTATCACGTTCAAACAGCTCTCGTTCAACTATCTTGCTCGTTCCGCCGGAAAATAACGCATGGGTGAAATAATATTTAAGCATTCGAAAGTAGCCCTGAAATACCACTTCTTTTTTAACGACGGTGACATCATTTTTCGAAAATTGCTTCATCAATCAATTTGCCTTTACAAAGATTTACATCTTAGTTGTTAATATTTAAATATAATTGTTCAGTATAACTTGAATTATGCTAGCTTAGACACCATTACTAATACCTAGTAGCAAATTGAATAGTAATGCCATGAGTTTCCATAAGAATTAGGAGATTCCTCGCATAAAATAAACTGTTACACTTGGCCACTGGTTAAGTGACAAAAAAACGCTTAGATTAAGCACAAATTATCGTAAAGACCGTTAGGATTTCAAATGAGCTCTAAATTAAATAAACTCATGTTGTCAGTAAGCTTAGGTTTACTTTCTATGACAGCGAGTGCAGATGGATTGCACCAGATTTACCAACAAGCCCTTCAAGGCGACCCTCAGATCAAACAAGCTAAAGCAAATCGTGACTCTAGCTTCGCTGCTATTAGTGAATCTCGTGCTCCTTTATTACCTCAAGTTTCTGGTTCAATTAGCCTTGGTAATCGCGGTAGTGATGCATCTGGTAGCTATGAGTGGAACTCACAGTGGACTAGTGGCGCAAACATCACTTTAACACAGCAAATATATTCTCACGGTTCTTGGTTAAGCCTTAGCTTATCTGAGAAATCAGCGTCTCGCAGTGATGCACAATTAGCAGCTGCACAACAAGGTTTGATTCTTCGTGTTGCCAATGCCTATTTTGATGTACTTAAAAATACTGACAGCCTGTCATTCGTGCAAGCAGAAAAACGCGCTATCGAACGTCAACTAGAGCAAACAAAACAACGTTTTGAAGTGGGCTTAAACGCCTTTACTGACGTTCATGAAGCGCAAGCTCAATTTGATTTATCAACAGCTAACGAAATCATGGCATTAAATAGCCTTGAAAATAGCCTTGAAGCGTTAACAGAAATCACAGGCCTTAAACACAGTGATTTAGATGCGTTAAACACAGAGTCATTTAGCGCAGCAATGCCAATGCCTGCCGTGTCTTCAGAGTGGATTAAACTCGCTGAAGAAAACAACTTAACGTTATTAGATAGTCGCTTAGCGCAAGATATCGCAAAACAGCGTATCGATTTAGCAAAATCAGGTCATTTACCTACATTAGGTGCATCTCTTAGCGCTGATAAAGATTTTAAAGGCGAAAAGACGCTTGGTGGTTCAATTGGCTTAAAGCTAAACGTACCTATCTACAAAGGTGGCGCGACAACTTCACAAGTTGACCAATCGCGTTTCGGTTATGTTGCTAGCGCACAGAAACTGGAACAAGATCACCGTAGTGTAGTGCGTAATGTTCGTAATAACTTCAACAACGTTCGTGCTTCAATCTCATCGATTAAGGCATACGAGCAAGCAGCCAAGTCTGCTGATAGTGCTTTAAAAGCAACAGAAGCAGGTTTTGAAGTAGGTACACGTACTATTGTTGACGTATTAAACTCAACGCGCCAAGTGTACAATTCAAAGCGTCAACTATCTGATGCACGTTACTCTTACATTCTGTCTGTATTAAGCCTAAAACAGACAGCAGGTACACTAAAAGAGCAAGATTTAATCTTGATTAGCAAAGGTCTTAAATAAGACTGTGCTAACGCCAGATTGCAAAAAACCAGCGTAATGCTGGTTTTTTTATGCCCTTTTTTCAATGGTAACAATTCCTTGTTCACTGCCAATAGGCAATACCTCGTTGCCCTTATTCGTTTAGTAAACCACTAAACACCATTGAATTAATCCCACCTTCATATTCATTCGCTCTTGAATATGCATCAATAACGTGACGTATGACGGGTAACACTAAAGCGTTGCAGGGCTTTAACACTAAACTATATTCGATTTCTTGAGGAGTAACCTCGATAGACGCCTTTAAGTAAAAAGCCCAAATCACGCGAATGATTTGAGCTTTACCAACTGACAAATAACACTAATTAACCTATCGATTAACGACTACTTGGGATAACAACGTCGTTAGGTGCTTTTTTGCCTCGAATAAGTTCTTTTATATCTTCAAGTACTACGTAAAAACACGGGATAAAAATAAGCGTAACAACCGTGGCAAACAACACGCCAAAGGCCAATGAAATTGCCATAGGAATAACGATTTTCGCTTGCAAGCTCGATTCAAAGATAATCGGCATTAACCCAATAAAGGTGGTTAATGACGTTAATATAATTGCTCTAAATCGCCGTGTCCCTGCATGTACTACAGCGTCTTTGATGCGAACACCTTCCTCTCGCGCTTTATTAACAAAGTCCACCATTACCAAGGAATCATTTACTACTACACCCGCCGCCGCGATAATGCCAAAAATAGACATCAAACTTATATCTAAACCAAACAATAAATGGCCTAACACCGAGCCAACCACGCCAAAAGGAATTGCAGACATAATGATTATTGGCTGTGAATACGAATGAAGCGGAATAGCAAGTAATGCAAAAATCAGCAATAAAGATAACGCGAAATTCCGGAATTGCTCAGCAACACCATCCATTTCTTCTTGAATACGACCAGCGAGTTCAGTTTTAACACTCGGGTAGAGTTTTAATAGCTGCGGCATAAAATTATCGCGAATATCTGATGCCACCTTAAAGGTTTCCACCTGCGCGCTATCAACGGTTGCCCACACACTAATAGTGCGCTGTCCATTTTCACGGCGGATACGATTAACACCATCGGTGAGCGTAATAGTCGCAACTTCCGACAAAGGCACGTAATCACCAGCTGGAGTCTTAACTAAGGTCTCTTCGATATGGCCAATTGAGCTACGTTGCTCTTTTGGATAACGCAGCATCACTTTGAGCTCTTCGGTATTGCGTAAAATACGCTGCGCTTCAATACCATAAAAACTAAAATTCACCTGTGATGCAACATCCTGTAGCGTCAATCCAAGACTAAACGCCAGTGGGTTTAGCTTAAACTGTACTTCTTGGGTGGCACTTTGACGACTGTCATTTACATCAGATACGCCTTTAAGTGTTTTCAGTTTGTTCTTAAGTTCTTTCGACGCTGCAACTAACTCTTTATCGTTATTACCTACAAGTCTAAAGCTCACATCGCCATCATCACGACCACCACCAAATAAGTTATCACTCACTGTAATGGATTTTACGCTCGGCAAGTTTGGAATAGCATCACGCCAGCGCTGGGCCACTTGAAAGGTATCAAGCGTACGCAGCTCTGGATCAGTCATTTTAACCATCACTTGACCAGCAGTACGAGAAGTCAATCGTGCATTGATGTCACTAATGGCACCAATACCTATTTCCTTTTCAATGTCTTTATCAACATCACGCAGCACTTGTTCAATGGTTTTAATGGCATCAAGGGTAGCCTGCTCCGAAGCCTGTTGTTTCATTTCAATCGAAACACGAGGGAAATCATGAGGCACTTCTGGCATACCAATATACCGAATTGCACCGCCAATGAATAAACCTGCGCTAATAATTAACACGCCAGTAAATGCCATAAAAACGGCGTAACGATAATGTAAAGCACGGGTTAAAAATGGCTGATAAGTATCATTAACAAAACGCTTCAATGAACCATCAATCTTTTCGCGGATGCTATGCATAAACCCAGTTGGTTTACCCGGCTTAATATTCATGTGAGCTAAATGAGCTGGCAAGATAAGCTTTGATTCAATCAAGCTAAAAATCAAACATAGCACAACCACATAACCAATCGCATGTGACATTGCTGAGCCAGGGCCACTGCTAATCACCATTGGCATAAAGGCAGCAATGGTTGTTAAAACACCAAAGGTTGCAGGCATTGCAACCCGCTTAACACCGCGCACCACATTATCAAGTGAGTGACCACTTCGCTCTATTTCATCACTGGCGCTTTCCCCGACGACAATGGCGTCGTCAACGACGACCCCAAGTACTAAAATAAAGGCAAAAAGGCTCGTGACATTGATTGTTTGACCAATAAATTCCATTGGCATAAAAAACAGTGCCCCTAAGAAACTTACAGGCAAACCCATCATCACCCAAAATGCGAGACGCAGACGTAAGAATAACGCCAACATTAAGAAGACTAAAATCCCCCCAGACACCATATTCTCTAACATCATGTTAAGACGACCATTGAGATAAAAAGTCATATCAACCCAAGGCTCTAGTCCAACACCTTGTGGTAGCTCTGTTCTCTTGCGTTCGATATAAGCACGGACTTGTGTAGATATTTGGGTCATCGACTGATCAGTGGATGCACCTATATAGAACGTTACCGAATTTTTACCATTAAACTTGGCGTAACGCAGTCCTTCAACAAAACCATCATTGACAGTCGCAAGATCACCCAATAATAAAATTGTGCCATCGCTTAGTGTAATAACGGGGATTTGCTCAAATTCTTGTTGATTATAGGCTTGGTTTTCAACGCGCATCGAGATGACGCCATTTTCAGCCCGTATTTGACCAGCCGACATATTCGATGAAAAAGCGCGAATAGCATTAGAGACGTCACGAAATGACAGTTGATACTCTCGTAGTTTATTTTGGTCAATTTCGACGGCAATTTCATAGGCTAAACCACTGTAAAAATCTGAAATATTAACGCTACTAAGCTGCTGTATTTCATCGTGAATACCTCGGCCTAATTCTTTAAGTTGCTTTGGCGATAAATCACCATAGAGACTAATGTACATCACCTCTTGTCGAAATTTATCACGTTTAACCACTGGGCGCTCAATGCCAGCGGGAAAACTGGAAATAGAGTCTATTTGTACTTTGACTTCATCGAGCACCTCTTGCATGTCAAACTCGTTGTTGACTTCAATCCACGCACTGGCGACATTTCGATTTGAATAACTAATAACACGCTTTAAGCCTTGAATTGATTCGAGAGACTCTTCGATTTTTACCGTAATGCCCTCTTCGACTTCTTGCGGAGCAGCCCCTAGATAAGGAACACTAACAGAAATCCAATTAGTTTCTTCCAATGGGAACATTTGTTTGCGCACAATGAACGACGCGAAAATACCGCCAATAATAATGAAAAACATTAATAGGTTGGCCGCTACGCTGTTACGGGCAAACCAAGCAATAATGCCTGTTTCTTTTGTGTCCATTAGTTAGCCTCACTTGCTGATGTGTTAGCGGCTATTGATTCTGCTTGTCCCATAACCGTTAGCGCCATCCCTTCAACAGGTACGTCTAATGCGCTGACAATGAGTTGGTTATAGTTATTTAAATCACCTGAAATAATGACATTCTCACCTTGCTGACGAATCACGTTAACGGCTTCAAAATGCAAGGCATTGTCTTTGTTCACAAACGCTAAACCCCGTTCTTCAATCAAATGGCGCGGAACTATTGCCGCACTTGGTAACGTCAAGCCATCAATCTGTGCCGTCACATAACTACCAAAGCGCAGTGGCTGTGCTAAATCATAAGGCGCGTCAACTTGCGCAACTAAATAGTTCATCCGTGATTTACTATCAATGAGTCCTTCATTACGCACAATTTTTCCCTGCCATGTCATCAAGTGACCATTGAAGGTTCCTGACAATGTCACCTTAGAGTCAGTGCCATGATTAATCAAAAATTGCATATCCTTATCAGCAATTGGTAAACGAATTTCACCCACATCAGTACGTGAAATTTGTCCTAACGAACTACCAGCGCCGACAAAACTGCCTAAACCAACATTTTTATTTTCAATAATCGCGTCATATGGCGCGATGATTTCAGTGCGCTCTAAATTACGCTTAGCACGTGATACGCCAGCGGTTGCAGCGCGAACACGTGCAACTTCCTGAGCAAGCTGTGGTTTACGTAGCCCTAATTCTGATGGGCTTGCATTGGTAATTTGCTGCCATTCACGTTCAGCGACATGGCCTTTTGCTTTTTCTTGTTGGAGTGACGCGCGTGCCGATGCCAAATTAGCTTGCGCTTCAATTAATTGGGTCTGATAGTCGCTATCGTCAATCCACGCTAATACATCGCCCGCTTTAACACGACCACCACGAATAAACGCTGGTGCAAGTTTGGTTATCTTGCCGCCGACTTGTGCCACTAATATAGTCTGCTCTTTGGCCATCACCATGCCTTGCGATTTAACCTTCATCGTTAACTCACCAACATTAACCGTTTGAGTTTTAACAACCGGAATAAATGCTTTAGGTTCTTTTTCTTTTGGCGCTTCCTTCATGGCAACAAATACCGCTGCAATCGCAATGGTTCCTAGCAATATGATAATAGGAAGTATTGTTTGTTTTTTAGTGGCCATCATGGCTCCTAGCGTGACGAAAATAATTGGACGAAATATAGCAAATTAAACCATATGGTTTTGCATAGAAGTTTCGTGAAGTTGTAAGAAATTGTAATGAAGAAAAGGAAGAAAGGAAACACTGAGCGAATGCCCAGTGCCTCAAAGCTGTAAATGATAATTACTTAGCTTTTATACCAAAGAACATGGTGTAAAAAACAGGAACAAACACTAAGGTTAAGACAGTCGCGAAACCTAACCCAAACATAATGGTCACGGCCATTGATTGAAAAAACACATCGAATAATAATGGGATCATGCCAAGAATAGTTGTTATCGCAGCCATCGCAACTGGCCGCACACGACTAGCACCCGCCATTAGCACGGCATCAAAAGGTTCAAGTCCAGATCCAAGCTCAATATTGATTTGATCAACTAATACAATGCCATTTTTAATCAGCATTCCTGACAAACTCAATAACCCAAGTAACGCCATAAAGCTAAACGGTGCTTGCATCACGAGTAAACCACCAGCGACGCCAATTATAGCCATCGGCACTGTTACCCAAATCACCAATGGTGCACGAATGGAGTTGAATAAGAATACCGTTATCATAAACATTGTGAGGTAACCTAATGGTAATCCCCCCATCAATGCTTTTTGCGCCGTGGTAGAGCTTTCATATTCGCCACCCCACACCAATTGATAACCGCGAGGCAATTCAATCGCTTCAATTAATGGACGAACTTGATTAAAGACTTGGGCTGCTGTGCCATCGCCTAACACGTCATGATCCGCTTTTACGGTAATGGTGCGTTTGCGGTCCCGGCGCATAATAATAGGATCTTCCCACTGCGTTTCAAACCCATCAACCACCTGACTCACTGGTATGTAACGTCCTAGGCTACGGCTATAAATTTGCAGCGCCTCTAAACTATCAATAGACAAGCGTTCTTGATCAGGTGCTCGCGCGACAATCGGCAGCATTTGCGTACCATCGCGATATAGGCCAACGGCTTTGCCGGAATAACTCACCAATAACAATTCATCAAGATCAGCTTTGGTAATACCAACGCGCCTGCCTGCCGCTTCGTTAAATAATGGACGAATTGTCTTACTGCGCTGACGCCAATCATGCCGTACGTTATGGGCATCAGGATTATCCAACAGCACTTGTTTGGCTTGAGCGGCCAAACCACGAAGCACATCAGGATCTGCTCCAGAAAAACGTACTTCTAGTTTCGACTCAACCGGTGGTCCAATTTCCATTGGTTTAATTTTTGATAACGCATTTGGAAAATTGTCTCGTAGGTATTCGCGTAAATCATTCATAATAACCAGTTGTTGATCGCGATCTTCTGCCCGCACAATGAGTTGACCGAACGCCGGATAACTTTTCTCTGGGCCATAAGTCAGCATAAAGCGAAGTGCACCCTGCCCAACTGTTGATGTCACTTGTGTTACGCCTTTTTGCGTTAACAAATGTTCACTGATCTTTGCGATATCTTTTTGGGTTTCACGAATATCTGAGCCCTGATAACGCCATAAATCAACGTAAAACATCGGGGTATTCGACGCAGGGAAAAATGATTGCTTTACTTGACCAAAACCAATGACTGAAAGCACAAGTATTGCAATGAGTGATAAAGCTGAAATCGCTTTAAACCGAATACATAACGTCACAAAGCGCTTGTAGAATACAAACATTGCGCCTTTATATGGATCTTGGTTATCAGTGTCTTGCTGAGGTTTATCATTGGTAAACAATAAATTGGCAAAAAATGGCGTTAACGTTACTGCAGTAATCCAACTCAGCATTAACGAAATTAGCAATACCCAAAACAAACTACCTGCAAATTCTCCGGTGGAGTCAGACGATAAACCAATGGGTGCAAATGCAGTTACCGCAATCACTGTAGCGCCAAGTAATGGCCATTTAGTTTGTTTGACAATATCACTCGCCGCTTGGGCTGTCGTTCGCCCTTTTTTCAGACCAATCAGGATCCCTTCGGTGACTACAATGGCATTATCCACTAGCATCCCCAGTGCAATAATCAATGCACCTAATGAAATACGCTGCAAATCAATCGCCATCAGTTTCATAAAAATGAAACTACCAAAGACTGTAATAACCAGAATCAGGCCAATCAATAAACCACTTCGCGGCCCCATGAACACAAGTAACACCAAAATCACGATAGCAACAGCTTCAACAAGGCTTAAGATAAAGCCCGATACCGAATTTTCAACTTCAACAGGTTGGTTATAAACCGTATCGATATCTAACCCAAGTGGCTTAAAATAAGCTAATTGTGTAAGACGCTGTTGTAAATTCTCACCCACTTCCACCACGTTAACGCCACTAGCAAATGACACGCCAATAAGTAGTGCAGGTTTTTGATTGTACTGTGTCACGTGCTGCGGAACTTCACTGTATTGACGGCTCACATCGGCAACATCACCTAAATAGATCAGCTCACTGGCGCCGGGCGCTGAGATAATTAGTGATTCTAATTCTTTAACTTTAGTAAATTCTCCCGTTGAGTGAAAACGAATAGACTCTTGACCAACTTTGATCTTTCCCGCATTTGAAACGGTATTTTGGCTACGTAATAATTCAAAGATACTCGCCTGTGGAATACCTAGAGAAACCAGTTTACTACGAGATATTTCAACAACGACAAGCTCTTGCTGAGTACCAGCAACATTGACTTTATTAACCCCATCAACCAACACTAGCTCACGGCGAAGATAGTCTGAAAAATCTTTGAGTTCCTCGTTGCTATAACCATCACCAGTAAGCGCTAGCATGACGCCAAAAACATCACCAAAATCGTCTTTAACTTGTGGGGGATTAACACCTTGAGGAAAATTACCGGCTAAATCGTTAACTTTACGGCGAACTTCATCCCATATTTGACGAAGCTCCTGCTTACGATATGTTCCTTTCATTTCAACGATAATTTGCGATAAACCCGGCGTTGAAATTGATCGAATATTTTTAATATAGGGTAATTGTTGTAAGGCGTTTTCTATTGGATAGCTAACTTCTTCTTCTACTTGCAGCGGACTGGCACCAGGGTAACTGGTAATAATCATTGCTTCTTTAATGGTAAATTCAGGATCTTCCAAACGACCTAAATCTGAATAAGAAACAATGCCCCCTAATAACAGCAGGACAGCAAACATCCAACTAATGACTGAATTTTTAATCGATAACTTTGCGATATCCATTATAGGCCTCGCTCACGAGACCATGCGCGAACAACATCACCTTCCGATAAATAATGCGCGCCAGCGCCGACAATTTTTTCATCGCCGCTAAGACCACTTTTAATGATAATGCCATTGCCTGATAAGCTTCCAACGTCTACAGCGCGATGTTTCACTGTCATATCATCGCTAACAACCCAGACAAAACGCTGCGCGGTTTCACTTTGCTTATCGTCCGCAGCAAAGACTGCTGAAACGGGGATCACTACTTGACTATAATCTTGGTGAGTAACTTGAGCTAAGTCAGCAAACAAAGTACCAGACATTCCCGGCAAAATATTATCTTGCTCAGTGAGTTTAAGGGTAAAAACAACTTTAAATGTGCGCGTAGCGGCGTCAGCTTGCGCGTCCCACTCTTTGACGGTGACGTTAAATGTTTTATCAGGCAGTGAATCAAAGACCACACTCGGTGAATAACCGGTCTCTTTATTGATAATGGCAACTAATCGCTCTGGCAGTTGAATTGACACATCAACGCTATCAACATTTTGCATATTTAGTATCACTTGTTGTGCTTGTACATTCTGAAGATTCTCAGCATATATCTTTGCGATAACGCCATCATAAGGCGCATACAATGACGTATATTCTAACGCTGTTTCCGCACTGTTTAGGTTTGCTTGGGCAACCAATAGGTTTGCTTGTGCTTCATCATATTGCGCTTGGGATGCAAGCTTTCTATCTCGTAATTGTTTTGCTCGTTCAAACTGCGACTTAGCCAATGCATGTCGTGCTTTGCGATCATTGACTTGAATTTTAAAATCACGGTCATCTAATTTGGCCAGTAACTGCCCTTTAGTTACGCGATTTCCTGCTTTAACAGCAAATTCTTTCAATTCACCACTGACTCGAAATGCCAAATGACTGTCTTTATTAGGCTCAACTTGCGCGGGAAATTGTCGGATGCTGCCTTGAGTCAATCCTCCCACGTCAACAATCTTAACCATGGGTGGAAACGTTTCTTGTGGGGTAGTCTCAGCATTATCACAAGCTGACAGAAATAGAGAAGATAAAAATACCACAGCAATGCTTTTACGGCGGCTAAATTGGCTAAACATGCGCAAAATCCTAATAGTATGACGACAGTAGACAATTGTATCTTGCTTGTGAAAGTAATAAAATTTATATAAAGTTATCAACATCATAAATTTTATTTATACGATATATTTTTAACGATGACATTAGAACAACTTAAAGCACTTCATAACATTGTTGAGCTAGGCACTATTCAAGCTGCGGCTGACGCACTCCACAAAACACAGCCAGCCATCTCAATGGCGATTAAGAAACTTGAGCAACAATATGGCTTTCCCTTGCTTGATCGATCTCGCTATCGCTTAACATTAACGCCCCAAGGAAAAATTTTCTACCGTCAAGCAAGAGGGTTACTATTAAGCGCAGAGCAACTAGAGTCCGTTGGTAAACATCTAGCGCAAGGTCATGAAGCCGTATTTCGTATCGGTTATGATCCTATGTGCGATAGTCAATTCATCATTGATATCTTGGCGAGTTTTCAGCATCAGTTTCCAACCACAAGTTTCGAGTTAATTGCAGGCTCAAGGTTTTCGTCACTTGAACAACTTAATAACAATGAAGTTGATATTACTTTTGGTGCTTGGTTTCATTTATTTCACGCCATTGGCGATTATTTAACATTGCCCGTTGAAGAATTTGAGATTGTTGTTGTGGCATCACCACAATTTTTAGCAGGTAAATCCATCAACTGCCTTTCAGATCTACACCAACAACCGACTGTCACTATGATTGAAAGCAGTTTGAGTTTTGATAGTGAACAAATGGGCGCTCATAGTGCCAAACCTCTGGTAAAAACAAAGGACGCTCAAACCCTCAAAGCACTATTAATCGCAGGAATGGGCACAGGGTTCATTCCCAAATCTCGAATTCTCGATGAGTTGAAACAAGGATTATTACAAGAGATTCATCTCGATGATTTTGAGAAAAGTCTAAACGGTGAAGTACGTGCCATTATCAAAGAGGATAAAGTCTTGGGCCCCGTTGGTCAGATGTTTTGGGAACGGATAAAAACGATAAATTTGCCAACAGTTTAAAATTCAGTTTCGATTAAGTTAGCTACGTTAAGATGAATTCATATGCTATCTCATTGGAGAATATTTATGAGCAACTTAATAACAAAATTATCCGTTACTGGTTTAATTTCAACGTCGTTATTCTTATCGCCGGCTGCATTTGCAGGCCATCAAGTGAATCATCATTCGAACTATAATGGTCATCACAAGAAACATTACAAAAGCCATAAACGTCATCATCACAGTAAGCATCATCATGTAAAACACCGCTACAAAAATCACCGTAAACATCGTCACAATCATACAGGTGAAATAATTGGCGGCATTATTGGCGGTGTCGTCATAGGCAGTATTCTTAGTGATTCATCGTCTCATCATAATACGCATGTAACGACAACCTATTCTAAGCCCCATTACGGTCACGGTTATCGAACAACGATTTATCAGCCACCAGTTGCGGTTAACAAAACAATTATTGTTAACAATACGCCGACGCAAACTTACCGTGTCTTAAATGGAACAGATTGTTATCTAGTGAATTACAATCAAGCCGGCAGTGAAGTGTTAACTCAAGTGCCTGGCGTTAATTGTGGTTTCTAAACCATCAATCATTGCGGCGCCGTTAACATTAAGCGGCGCCAAATTTTACTTACCTTATCACGCTGCTCGGCAAATTCTTTTTCATCTGTTTGGTTCTTTAAATCATTAAGCACTAATCGATGCCCTTTATGACGATAGTCTTGGTACGCTTGGCTTAACGTTTGTTGCTCTTCCAGACTGATAAGTTTCAAAACTTTTGCTTGTTTAAAGATACTTACATTATCACTAAAGCGCGTTAATTCCGGATGGAGCTCGCTATATCCAAGCACGAGAAATTGCGCAATAAACTCAATGTCTGCAATACCACCGTTATCTTGCTTTAAGTCGAAAACGTCATCTGAGCCTTGCGTGAGATGGTCTCGCATTTTGACGCGCATTTTTGCCACATCTCCTTGTAAAGTCGCTCTATCACGAGATTTGCAAAGAATTCCTTCACGAATAGATTTGAATTTTTCTTTAAGCCATAACGATCCGCACACCACACGTGTTCTCACCAACGCTTGATGCTCCCAAACCCACGCTTCACTGTGCTGATAATCTACAAAAGAATCAATGTGAGTTACCATTAATCCTTTACTACCAGACGGGCGAAGTCGCATATCCAGTTCATACAAAATGCCTGACACTGTGCGTGTATTAAATAGATGTAAAATACGTTGAGCAAATTTTAGATAAAAATGTGCGCTATCAATTTCTTTGTTGCCATCCGTCATGGTGCCGCTAACGCCACTATGCACAAATACTAAATCCAGATCAGAGCCGTAACCTAGCTCAAAACCGCCTAACTTACCGTAACCAATAACAGCAAACCCTTTATTATCACCTTCAAATTGTGGCGTTCCGTACCGCTGAGTCAGTTGCTGCCATGCAATATCAATGACGTGCTCTACAATACTTTGTGCCAACGCGGTTAGATGGTCGCTAACGGTCATCACTTCCATTGCACCCGTTACATCCGCTGCTGCAATACGTAGTTGTTGACATTGCTTATGTTGGCGTAAGCCTTCCATCACTTGTTCTAAATCTTCAGGCGGAATTCGCATTAAATATTGGTGCAGTTGCGCGCCGTATTCATCTAATGGCGTCGGGCTATATAATGATTTTGGGTCTAGTAGTTCATCAAGTAAAATAGGATGCAATGTTAATTGCTTACTAATCCAATCACTTGCTTTACATAGAGAAACCAGTTGCTTTAACGCTCCAGGATTTTCTAATAGCAACTCTATATAGGCGGTTCTGGTGGCGATCGTTTTTAAAATATTAGCAATTTTACGAAATAACCCATCGGCCCCCTCTTCACTGATCAGCCCACCCACTAACAAAGGTAATAATTTAGCCATTGCTTCTTGACCGCGCACACCGACACGGCGCTTTTCAAGTTCTGATTTTAAGGCCATAATTTCGCTAAACAGCGGTTGAGGACAGCAACATCCCAATTCAAACAGCACAGATTCACCATCAAAAGACTCATCCGCATTACATACTACGGTCAGTAATTCTTGTTCTTTAGAGTCAATTGAGTCTTCTTCATCATCCTGACCAATAACATTGGCAAACTGCTCTTCGATGATCTGCATATGATGACCAAGGGTCGCTCGATAGTCATCTTGCGTTTGATGCCTTGTGACCCAGAGTAAGCGCTGCCAATCTAATTCATTATCAGGTAAAGTTTGGGTTTGTTTATCATCAATTTGCTGTAGCGTTTGCTCACTCAACCGCAAAAATAAATAACTACCTTTTAAAGCGTTACAATCACTTTTAGTAATAATTTCCAGCGATTCTAGTCGTTCTAAGATGATTAGAAGAGATTGGTTTTGTAATTGTGGCTCTCGTCCTCCTCGAATCATTTGAAACACCTGCACGATAAATTCAACTTCACGAATACCGCCACTGCCAAGCTTAATATTATCAACTAACCCACGACGTCGTACTTCGTGAGTGATCATCATTTTCATTTTACGCAGTGATTCAATGGCACTAAAATCAATGTAACGTCTGAACATAAATGGACGGATCATGCTTTTTAGTTCACGACTAAAACTATCTTCACCGCCCAATATTCGAGATTTCACCATCGCATACCGTTCCCAATCTCGCCCTTGCGATTGATAGTAGTCCTCTAGTGCAGCATAACTCGCCACTAACGGCCCAGAGTTACCAAAGGGACGTAATCTCATGTCAACTCGATAAACAAAGCCATCTACCGTTGTTTTATCCAAAGCATTAACTAATTTTTGGGCAAGTTTCACGAAATATTGCTGATTGTCAGTACTACGTCTACCGCCTACCGTTTCACCGTGGTTAGGAAATGTAAAAATAAGATCGATATCTGATGAAAAATTAAGTTCATGACCGCCTAATTTTCCCATCCCCAATATCATTAATGGTTGAATATTTCCGTCACTGTCGTGAGGTAATCCCCAAGTTTTTTCAAGCAGTTTGCTTAACGCATCTCGCGCGCCAATAATCAGAATTTCAGCGAGTTCAGATACATCAATAAGAGACTGTGTTATGTGTGTATGCTGGCCTAAATCGCGCCAAGCAATAACTACTTGAAAGAAATTGCGCACATCACGTAAGCATTTTTCAAGCTCAGGTTCTGTCGTAACAGCCTTAATGAATTGTGCGAAGCGTCGCTCTATATGGGGTTTAAGTTCATCACAATATAATAAGCCATTTTGTAAAATGTCGGTTGCCCATTGAGGATTCCTGATCAAGTGGCGATGACCAAAATCACTTAATGCACAAAATTCACCCAATTGGTCAAGATAATGTGAATCTATACTGGCAATGTCATCTTTATAGACTATTTTAAAGTCTTCGATACGCTGTTGTTTTAATAATAATAATTGAGAAGGCAAAGAGTTAGTGTTATTCGCGGCCATTATTGATAACATCCGTTGATCTAAAAATTTAGTTGATAAATATAGACATAATATGTCATTACTGCTACAACTGACGCTTCACATTCAAGCGACGGTTTAGTGTGACTAAGTTAATCGTTACCATATCATTGAAGAGGTTCATATGGCAGGTAAGCCCTTAAAAATAATGTTAATGCTGGTATTTTTTGCATTGCTAGGTGGATGTTCCGATCCGCTAGACGATGCAATAACCAACTTAACACAAACCAATGAAAGTAAACTTAAGACTTTAGAACGGCAACTGATTGGCAAGCAGATTAGAAATGCAACGCTCATTGGTGAATATGCTCCTATTCTTGAAAAGTCACGTCCAGAGTTATCCCCACTCATTAAACAGTTAGTGCTTGATTCGACGCCTGAAGGCCCAATGTATCAAGGGCTAAAAAAGCGCGTTGCAGATTCAGTTGTTGCATCGAATTTTGTTTCAAAAGATGAACAAGCGCAAGAGCTAACTAATATTAGTGAAGCCCTTAGCCCAGTACTCTTCAATGATGCATTAAGTGATGTTGTTAATGTGTTGGCGGATATGTCAAATGGCGCGCTTGCCCGTGTTAACGCGCTGAGCCAACAGCAAAGTCAACAAGCTAACAGCAGTGAAGACTTTGGCGTCGGTTCACAGTTGGTAGGTAATCCCAATTACGGTACCTGGAATAACAATAATGGCATGTCGTTCTGGGAATGGTATGGCATGTATGCGCTGATTTCTAACCTATCAAGCCCGATTTCGTTTGACCGTTGGGGTCGCTATCGTGGTTATAGTTATTACAATGACTATGGTCGCTATCGCTACAGCTCACCAAAACAACGAAAAAAACACAGTGATGTTTGGAAAAAGACTAATAAGAAATTCAGCACAGGATCTCGCTATTCAACACCATATAGTAAATCTCGTGTTGGAAGTAGCCGTTTATCGCGTCAAAGTTCGCAGGCTAAAACGGCTGCCGGAAAAGGTTTTAGTAGTAGTAGTAATAGATTCAAACAAACACGCTCGACATCGAGCTATGCAAATAATTCAAGTTTCAGAAACAGCCGCAGCAGCACTTCTCGCGGCTCAAGTCGTGGCAAATAATAGGATTGATAACTATGGAACAATTACAACTATTAATAAATCATGAGCCAAACCTGTTGGTTATTTTGGCCATTGATTTAACTATCGCTATTGTTTTGCTTTATACGATGCGATTCATCTCTGGCCTGTGGGCTGGTGTTAATACTACTGAAGAGCTCGCAAGCAAAGACAATTTTGCCTTTGGCATTTCATTAGCAGGTAGCCTACTCGCGTTAGCCATAGTGTTAACCGGCGCTATCACAGGTGAAGCAGGCACAAGCTTTACTCAAGAAGCAATTGGTATGAGCCTTTATGGCGTTGTCGGCTTAATATTAATTAAACTAGGCCGTGTCGCCCATGATAAATTTGCCTTATCTGGGTTAGATAAGGTTGCACACATCAAAGAAGGTAACGTGAGTGTTGCTATTATCGATGCAGCAGCGCTTGTAGCAACTGCACTAATTATTCGTGCAACGCTGTTATGGGCCAATGATTTAACCGTAGACACGTTCATTGCGATCCTTAGTGGATTTGTCATTGCACAAGCACTATTAATTGCGGTGACCCGTTTACGTGAATCTGCTTATCGTAAGAATAATCAAGGTAGTCAATTCCAAGACGCTATTGCTGGCGGTCAGATCGCCTTATCAATTCGCCATGCCGGATTTTTGATTGCAACAGGATTTACATTAACTGCCGCATCTAACTTCTTAATTTACGTTCCTCAAGGTTATGTTGAGAACGCATTAGGTTGGTTGTTATTTGGCATTGTGATGGTTGCACTACTTTACGTATTAGTACCGCTTGTTAAGAAGCTCGTTCTATCACGCATCAATTTAACTGAAGAAGTTGACCATCAGCATAATATTGGCGTTGCCTCATTGGAGTTTGTTATCAGCATTGCTGTTGCACTTATTCTAATGGCATTAATGTCTTAATCAGCCCCTTTGGCTAGGTGAGCCCTCACCTAGCCATGATATTTATTACAGGCTCTATCTTGAATTCAACGGCAACACAAAAACCGTCAGCAAGACTCTTTGATGATGTTCTACTCATCACCATTATGGCAGTACTTGCTGGCTGTGGTTTAATCTACGAATATCTACTCTCACACTATGCTGGCCGAGTTATTGGCGCAGTAGAATCAGCAATTTATACCATGATAGGTATCATGATAGTGTCGATGGGCGTCGGCTCTTTTGCTGCTCGTAAAATCAAATGTGCTTTTAGTGGATTTGCCTGGCTAGAATTAATTATCGCTATTATGGGTTGTAGCGCTATTCTCGTCATATCAAGTGCGATTGCTGCGGTGCAACTTTTACCACAAATTATTGCACAAACATTCAATTTGCCACCGGATGCAGAGGTACAAGGCGGTTTTTTCGGTGTGCTGTATGACATAACGCATTACAGCCCTTATTTCTTCGGCGCTGTTCTGGGTTTATTTATTGGAATGGAAATTCCGCTTATCGCGCGGATCCGTGAATTTGTTCACAAACAACATTTAGTGCACAACGCAGGTACTATTTATGGTGCTGACTATATTGGCGCGGGCATCGGTGCTGCAATTTGGATAACCATCATGTTATCCCTCGAAATCAATCTAAGTGCGAGTATTACTGCCAGTGCAAATCTTATCGCTGGTGTCGTATTTTGGCTGAGATATAGACAACACATTCGCTTTAAGTACCTACTGTTAATTGGTCACATTGCCTGCGCATTTTTAGTCGCTGCTATTTTTAGTCACGGTGGCCAATGGGCTAAGTCGTTTAACAATTTGCTGTATTTAGACAAAGTTGCTCATCACCAACAAACACGCTATGCGCAAGTTGTACTAACTGAACGTCAGTTACCTCATCATAATTTCCCGATGGTTAGCCTATACCTTAATGGTCGTCTTCAGTTTGCTCAAGATGATGAACATATTTACCATAAGTTCTTGGTTTATCCTGCTATGGCAGCGTCAGCACGCCATGATAATGTACTAATTATCGGTGGAGGAGATGGTTTGGCCCTGCGCGATGTTTTAGCGTGGTCACCCAAACAGGTTACCTTGATGGATCTAGATAGCGACGTTGTTGCGCTGTTTAAAGAGCCCCATCAGCATCTTAATAAGCATTTAGCTGACAACATTAAGCGCCTCAATAATGATTCTCTTAATGATGACCGCGTGACTATAATTCACGCAGATGCCTACAATGGTACGGATTTGCTGATTGGTGAAACTGCGCGCTTTGATACGATAATAATCGATTTGCCGGATCCGTCGCACCCTGATCTTAATAAGCTTTACAGCCGAACTTTTTATTTAAAGGTTAAACAGCTACTTTCAAATGACGGCGTAATGGTAGTTCAGTCTACTTCACCGTTTCACGCTAAAAAAGCATTTATGAGTATTGCAAAAACCATTAAGTCAGCGACGTTTAAAGATGTAGAGCAATACAACTTTAATGTTCCTAGCTTTGGTCAATGGGGCTGGACGATAGCGACAAGGAGTGGGTTGTCTGCAAGACAACGACTCATTCAACAACCTAACATGCAACCATTTGAAACTTGGCTAACTCCACAATTAATTCAAGCAAGCTTTGAGTTTTCACAGGGGTTTTATCAACAAATGGATGAAATTAAAGTAAATGAACTTGGCAGCTTTACACTTTATCGCTACCATCAACAAGCGTGGGAATCGCAGCAAGGAAACAATAACAGCTGGTATCAAAATCAATAAAATCAGCTGAGATCGTCGTTTATGTAAAAAGATTGAAATAATTGTTTGACATATTATGTCTAACAATCTAAATTACAAACTCAAGACATATTATGTCGCAAAGGAAATGTTATGAATATCCATTTAATTGCTAATCATTTAAACGAACTCGCAGACAATAGCGATACAGGTTTTACATTCGACAGCTTACCAATTGCTGGTGAAGTTGATGTATTACAAGTAACTATTACAGGACGTGAAGAAATTCCAATCTTTGTTTCTGTTACCGACGATCAAATTTTGTGTATTGCTTACCTTTGGGGTGAAGAAGAAGTTAAGCAAGACACACGCGGCGAAATGCTTGAAGCCATGGTTGAGATGAACATCCCAATGCCATTGTCTTCATTTTCAAAAATTGACGACAAATATGTCATTTTTGGTGCCCTTTCTGTTAATTCTTCATTACACGATGTAGAGCATGAGCTCAGTGTATTAAGTGACAACTCACTTGAAGTTATTAACGAAATGGCCGATTACTTACTGTAACCAATTAACAATCCCACGGAGAATCATTATGAGTATTTTTAGTAAAATTATTACAGCCATACGTGGCGGTGCTAGTGAAGCAGGTGAAGCGATTGTTGATGCAAACGCTACACGTATTTTTGCACAAGAAATTAGAGATGCAGAAAACCATTTAACAAAAGCCAAACGTGACCTAACAGGTATCATGGCAAAACAAATGCAAGCTAAGCGCGAACTAGACCGTATTAACCGCTCAATCACAGAGCACGAAGGTTATGCAACAACGGCACTAAATCAAGGCAACGAAGCTTTGGCGTTAGAAGTTGCTGAAAAAATTGCAGGCCTAGAAGCTGAACTTGCAGAGCAACAAGCATCGTTTGATAACTATGAAAAAGGCGCAATTCGTCTTAAAGACTTAGTGAAAGGCACTGAACGTCAGCTAGCTGATTACCAGCGTCAACTAAGCATGGTAAAGACAACTGAGAGTGTTCAAAAAGCAACGGCCGCTATTACTGATAACTTCAGTAACAGCAACTCAAAGTTATTAAATGCAAAACAATCTCTTGAGCGTATCAAAGAGAAACAACAAGACTTTGATGATCGCATGCAAGCGGCAGATGATTTAGCTGCTGAAGGTAGCGACCAATCATTAAAAGATAAGTTAGCTGCTGCTGGTATTGGCGAACAACAAACTAGCGCCAACAGCGTATTGGATCGTTTAAAGTCTAAACAGGGGTAAATTATGGGATTTTTTGGCAAACTATTTGGGTCTTCTTCTTCAGAGAAACCAAAACGCACCTTAGAGAAGCCGGAACAACTTCGAACTGGTGACATCATTACCCTTGATGATAGTTTTGCCCTGCCCGCGCTGCTGCGTGGGCAATCCCTTGAAATAAAGCAAGTCAATACCTATGAATACGAACGTAATAAAACCGTTGAATGGGTATTGCAAGGCTCCACAGATGACATTTTATTTTTATCAGTAGAAAATGACGATGTACAAACCCTAGTATTTTCCCTTAAAATAAGCCGCGATATCGTCGGTCAAATATTTGATTTAGACGAATTTTCGAAGCTATTCGATGAGCCCGGCAATGCCGAGCTTACCATAAAGAATATTCCAGCACAGTTCAGCCAGTGGGCAGGACAGCATTACCGTCAAAGTGAATTTGCGCAATTTGGCTATTTTCACAATGTAGATCATCGCCAACAGCGTCTAAAAGAAGATGATGGTGAGTCATTCGAGCGTTACGGCGCTGAATCAGATGATGAACAGTACGGCATTGAAGCTGAAGTATATGAGGGTGGCGAAACCGATGTTGTATTAACGCTACGACGTCCAATAACCGATATTAGGCAATACTGGCCTAAAAGTTAGCCGGTAAATACATAAGAACATTATGAGCGATAAAAAAACAGATAACGACGACAAACTCCCCCTTAAATGGCGTGGTGCTACAAAAGCAATCAAAGCAACACAAGTTGCTTTTGATATGGATGAAGCAATTCAGTATGAAATACGTCGCCAAGCATTGGAAGATGGCATTAGCCCATCGGATCAAATCAGACATATCCTTGGCTTACCGTGCTCACGTCGTCCTAAACGACCCCGTTTAACTGTTTCATTAAGCCCAGATGACTATCAGCTATTAGCTGATAAATACGACTTGTCCCCTGAGCAACAATTAGAAATTAAAAAGATAGTTGTTGATGAACTGACTCAGTTCGCCAAACCCCAAAAATAAGGAAGTTAACTCGTGCATTTACATCACGTAGACGAATATGGCGTTAAGAATTACAAAACCCGCTATCTCGCATTAATGGGTGTTGCTGTTGTTTATTTAATCATTGCAGTTGGTGCCGGATTATTGCATCACTTTGAAGGTCAAAATCCAGATTCAAATATTGGTACATATGGGCAAGCCTTTTGGGTGCTTATCATGGCAAGTTCGACCATTGGTTTTGGTGATTTCTATCCCACGACTTTTGGTGGTTACGTTATCGTAACCATCATGTTCTATATTGGGGTCGGTATGATGGGTTATATAGGTGCGCTCATCGCGTCAAAAATTATGGGTTTTTCTGATACTAATGTTAAAAACCGTGAATTACGCCGTCAAAACGCGCAAATTTTGGAAGAAATTCGCGCAATTCGAGAAGACATCAAAAAATAATATTAAATTAGGGTCTGTTGCTACTTGTAGATCAACAGACCCTAGCGCCCTACTCTCTCCAGTAGGGTGTTAGTTTCAATGCTTGCTTACGAGATTGCTCCATCGCATGTAATAGCGACGCTTCCTTTCTATCGAGCCACTTTTGAATGTCCCCGTCATCGTTTAATTTGTCTTTGCGTAATAACTGACGAATAGGTTCAAACTGTAATAATTGATCTATGCCATACGTAATATCTATCCAAGGCGCCCTGAATTTTTGACGGTCCGATTCTTCGAACATTTCCCCAACGCACAAACCCACTTTAAAATTATGTAATAGATTAAATCGTTGGGCTAAGTAATCTTGATAGGTCAAATCCATATCGAATGGCAATGATTGCTGAATAAGGTTCCAGTCATTCTCAAGTAAAGACGACGCTTTCTTTCGCAACAGTTTCGTTTGAAACTTCTCAAGACTCGGTAAAGGCTGTTGTTGCCAAGGCTTGAAGAATAACCACTGCATAAGTCTACTTACTAACGCTGTATGTTGTTCATTATTGAAGAGCGACACCAACGCATCAACACTAGGTAGACTAGCCAACTCATCTTCGAGTAGTGAAATAACATGCGCCTGAGCATCTAACTTTTTTAGCTTATGGCCTTTATTATCAAGTAATTGTTCGATGCGGCGAAAATTATCAATAAAAGCAAGTTCTTCCATCAGCCAAAATAACGACTTAGTTAGTTGTTTGAGTTGGTCGTCATGGAAATACTCACTATAGATTTCATTTGCTTTTATAATTAACGACAGTGCTTTGCGGATTTCTACAATGGCATCGTAATTACCTTGTTCAATAAATACTTCGATATGACGTTGCCAGTGTGCTAGTCCATGATTAATCGCCTTTATATAAGCTGTTTCTAAGGTGTCATCATGGCTAAGTTTAACGGTACCGAGCGAACTCACCTCATGGCGCTGATTTTTGGCAAGCATATAACCACGAGCTGCCTTACTATCAACACCAAAACGAACGCTGGTTCCCTGAGACAATGCCTGAGCCAAATCGAAAATTAATTCAGGCTTCCCTTTTACCAGTTCAAGTTCAACCTCATGAACGGCAACTTCTCTGTCGCCACTGGCAATCACACCTTTATCTAACACCATTTCAACGACAGCGCCGTCAGCGTAAACCATCATAAAACCTTGGCGCTTAAAATTAGTCGAGAATAGCGGCGAGATTTCATTGCTCAATGCATTTAAATCCGTGTCTTTTGGCCAAATCTGTTGCGGGAATAAGTCAAGTTGTGGTGTGCGAGTCGCAATATCAATATTATATTCTGGTCGCTGATGCAATCCACCGATCACTTCACCAGCCGTTTTAATGGTCTGCTCAATATGCTGATCATTAACTCTTATACGCAGCCCCATATCCCATTGTCTTAATTTTTTATCCGGCGTATCAAAATAGATATTTTCTAAGTCAAACTGCTGATTTATTAGCTTAACGTCCTGTTTGTTTGAGAGATCTTTTAGCGTTTCTTCAATATCATTTGAAACAATAAGCTTGATCTCAATTTCATGTTGCATTTTTTTTCCAGTAAATAATAGTTGTAATAAAACCGTCACATAAGCGTCATATAATTTCGCCGTTCCTAATTGGAACATTGACAACTCGTTAACTTTGTCACAGTTTATATCGATTGAAGCTAAATTTTAAGACATTATAATGAACTACATAGTTTCAAATCGAAAGAAGTTAAGATAAGATGCGCTCGATTTTCAATTGTTGCTACTAAGCTAACATAATCACAAAAGGTCTAAAGTATGTCGATGAATTCGATACTAGGTGTTTTCGCGAAATCACCAATCAAACCTCTACAAGAACACATTCGCAAGGTACATCAGTGTGCTGAGCATTTAATTCCATTTTTCGACGCTTGTGCTGCACAAGATTGGGAAAAAGCGGCAAGTGTTCGTGCCGAACTATCACAATTAGAAAAAGCTGCCGATAAGCTTAAACGTGAAGTTCGTATCAACCTTCCCAAAGGCCTATTCATGCCAGTCGATCGCACTGACATGTTAGAGCTCATTACTCAACAAGATAAAATTGCTAACACAGCAAAAGACATCTCAGGTCGTATCTTAGGCCGTAAGCTTTCTATTCCTGAACAAATTCAAGCAGAATTTATGGAATATTTAGCACGTTGTATCGAAACATCTGGTTTTGCGGTTAAAGCAATCGATGAATTAGATGAACTCGTTGAAACAGGTTTTCAAGGTAAAGAATTAAAAATTATTGAAAACTTATTAAACGAATTAGATTCTGTTGAAGACAGCACAGATACAATGCAAATTAAATTGCGTCACTCATTGCATGGAATAGAGCAAGAATTAAACCCAGTGGATGTGGTATTTCTATACAACGTAATTGATTGGGTTGGTGATTTAGCCGATCTAGCAGAACGCGTTGGCGACCGTTTAGAGCTAATGTTAGCTCGCTCTTAACAATAATAAAGGTTTATCTCAATGGATATCATTGCAAATTACGGCTTTGAGCTGGTTTTACTAGCTGGCCTATTCGGCTTCTTCATGGCTTGGGGTATCGGTGCCAATGACGTAGCGAACGCTATGGGTACCTCAGTCGGCTCAAAAGCATTAACAATTAAACAAGCGATTTTAATCGCCATGGTTTTTGAATTTGCTGGCGCTTATTTGGCCGGTGGTGAAGTAACATCAACAATCCGTAAAGGCATTATTGATGCAGCATACTTTGTCGACACGCCTGAACTACTTGTATTCGGTATGGTTGCTTCGTTATTAGCAGCAGGTATTTGGTTACTAGTAGCTTCTTACTTAGGCTGGCCTGTATCAACGACTCACTCAATTGTTGGTGCCATTGTTGGTTTCGCAGCAGTTGGTGTAAGTGCCGATGCGGTTACGTGGTCTAAAGTTGGTGGCATTGTAGGTAGTTGGGTAATTACACCACTTATCTCTGGTATTTTCGCTTACATGATTTTTATGAGCGCACAAAAGTTTATCTTTAATACTAATGACCCTTTAACAAATGCTAAACGTTACGTACCTGTTTACATGGCGCTTGCTGGCTTTATCCTATCGCTAGTGACTATCAAGAAAGGCTTAAAGCACATCGGTATTCACTTTTCAACGAGTGAAGCGATGTTGTTATCAATCGCCATTGCGGTTGTTGTTGGTGTTTTAGGTATCGTTGCAATTAAACGTTTAAAAGTAGACCCTGCTGCTGATAAGAAAATGCACTACGCCAGTGTCTGTCTCTTATACACATCTCCGAGCCCACGAGACTAGGCATGATCTCGTA
>OJBM01000178.1_pt1 | contig 26779 bp, 28 predicted proteins | sample 1591061 | NCBI WGS metagenome assembly OJBM01 (sample SAMN05416872, study PRJEB24817) | seawater metagenome | isolation source: Sea water | place: Canada:Atlantic | collected 2013-11
TACGAGATCATGCCTAGTCTCGTGGGCTCGGAGATGTGTATAAGAGACAGGTCAAATTTACTAAACCGTTTCCTAATGGCGTAACGGTTGCACAATCAGCGTCTTTAACATATCGACTGACAATGGCGGCGTAAGAAGATTGATTCATTAATTGTCCTAATTTAAGTACGTTTATAAACAGTAATTCACTCTTTACTCATTCATCCTAGGTGCTTAAAAGGCGTGAGTAAATTTGCGCTACCCTAACATTATTTATAGAGGAAAAAAAGCTGACACCAGTTCTAACATCGTCATTGTGAGTAGTATGATACAAACATTACTAGTCACTAGTAAATCTCACCAAAGAACTCAACTTGCGTTAAATAAAGTCGACAATCGAGCTCTAATTGAAAGTAGTTTGGTTCAATATGCTGACATAATTTATAAAATGCTTTGTTGTGTTCTTTTTCTTTAATATGCGCTAATTCATGAGCGACTATCATTGACAAAAATTCAATCGGCGCCTGTTTAAACATCCGCGCAATTCTAATTTCATTTTTAGCCTTTAACTTATTGCCTTGTACTCTACTTACAAATGAGTGAGTCCCCAATGCGTGATTAACCGCGTGAATTTTATCGTCATAAATCACCTTTGAAAGTGGCGACGATTTTTTAATAAATTGCGATTTTAATTGCTGGGTATACTGATATAGCGACTTATCTGTAGTGAAATGATGGCAGTCTGGATAACGAGCTAATAAATACGCTTTTAATTTCTTTTGCTTAATGAGCGATGATACTTGGTCACGAATCTGTGGAGGGTAACCTGTTAGATATTTTAATTGCGTCGCCAACGTCATACAATGCACCTACTTAGCCAACGTTTAAATGAAAGATATGCCTAAATCACCTGTGACTAAAATGCTAGATAAACATTCCGACCTAACGCATTCAACGGATGTCAAAGTCGTCTCTCACGTGCAACGGGAACAGGATGATTGGTATGTAAATACGATTATGATCGACGGCGTATCAGTGCCATTTATCTATAAACGAAAAAAGCCTTATCGCTCACTCATTGGCGCACGAGTCAACCTAACGTATTACCCAACGTCCAAACAAGTCGCGGGATTTGAAATGGAGATGATGAAGGTAGTTCGCATCCGTGTAGCGTGAAACGTCACTACCTTCAAACGCGCCTATTTACTTAAGTAAGCATAAGCTGTCATAAACGCTTTTTCTTGAAATGGGCGTAGTCCAGAGTGTTTAAACTCAATTGGTGGTGGACTATGCTTTAACCATTGTTTTTCAATAGTCATTGGAATAATTTCCACAGCCAAATCAGCACAAGTTTGCAATGCAGCTTCTAATTTAAATGTCGACATTTTCGCAGCGTGCTTTCCGTTAGGAATACGCTCAGTAATAACAACACGGTCAACTTTGTAATCTTCCATCAGCTTGGTGAAGGCAAATTGAAAATCGCGTAATTGTTCAGTATCGTTTACTTGCTGCACAGTTAAACGATGTTGACGACAATCAGGAATATCGAACACATCGTTTTCTTTTTGTAGCAAACAAATATTAGCGTGATTGTCTTTAAAATCTACGGCACAAACTCTCATTAGTTTTACCCTTATTAGGCGGTGGATAACATTTGCTGGACATTATACCCATTCATCACGAATTAACATCATCCTTGAAGATAAAATGCGAGCTTTATGAGTTCAGTAGCATAAAAGTAAGATAAATCCAGTTAGAAAAACGGTCAGCTAGTAGTAAAAAGTAAAAACTTTCGTTAAAGTTAAGTTCAGTAGTCTGTCCAAAGCTGTTGATAAGGATAATTTAACAGATGGATAAGAGGTTAAAATAATGAGCAAAGTAAAGGAAATAAGATGTCAACTATAATGGATTCCGTCAATCAACGAACTCAACTCGTTGGTGAAAACCGCTTAGAATTATTGCTATTTAGCCTAAGCTCTATGCAGACCTTTGCAATTAATGTTTTTAAAGTGCAAGAAGTGGTAAGCCTGCCTCGCCTTTCTGCTCTACCAGGTTCTCACCCATCAGTGGTCGGTGTGGTAAATATGCGTGGCAATACCATCCCCGTAATCAATCTGCCGCAAGCCATTGGCATGCGCCCTCTAGAAATCAATGATAAATGCAATTTGATCATCACCGAATACAACCGTACTATTCAGGCATTTTTAGTCGGTCAAATTGATCAAATCGTTAATACCACCTGGGAAAGTATTCAACCACCACCGCGCACAGCAGGTCGTGGTCATTATTTAACGGCGATTACCCAGATAGAACGTGACGAGCGCAATAGTATCGTTGAAATAATTGACGTCGAAAAAGTACTCGCCGAAATTATCTCATATGATACGACCATCTCTGACGATGTGTTAGATGATGAAATCGCACATCACTTACATGGTAAAAAAGTGCTTATTGTTGATGATTCATCGACAGCTCGTAATTTAGTGAATCAAACGCTGTCTTCTGTTGGCATTGACGTGATTGAGGCTTACGACGGCCTTAAAGCGCTGGAGTTACTCAAAGGTTGGGCAGATGAAGGCAAGGTTGTCACCGACGAAATTCTTATGATGATTACCGATGCCGAAATGCCAGAGATGGATGGCTACAAACTCACGTTCGAAATTCGTAACGATCCACGAATGAAAGACTTGTTTATCGCCTTAAATACATCGCTAAGTGGTAGCTTTAACGATGCTATGGTTGAGAAGGTAGGCTGTGATCGCTTCATTTCAAAATTCCAACCTGATAAACTTGTTGAGGTTGTCCAAGATCGAATGAGACAGTTACTCTAGCAAATAACCTGTTTGAGTAATTAAATGTGGTTAAATTCGATTATTAACCACATTCGTGACATTAACTACGAATAAAATCAAAGGTTTCCATGCAATGATACGCTGATTCTAACAGTTGAGTACTTGCGTTTTTGTGCGTATTGTATGCACCTACTCTGTCATTTTCAGCGGCACGCCAGTACCTTTTATTAGCAACGCTCGCATTTGCTGGTTTTGCAAGAGTTTGAGCAGAACGAGACGCTTGCATCAATACCGAGTTTGATTTTTTTACCCGCTCTTTAAACTGACATTCTGTTAATGCAGTATTTAATTCTGGGGCTTCGTAGGTGGATTGATCTGACTTAACCCAAGTGCTTGGCGCACTGCAACCGGACAATAGTGCAGTAGCGAGTCCCATAGCCAATGATAGTTGTATTTTTTTCACTTTACCCTTCCTTGTAATTTGACTTGAATTAAACCAACTATTGCATAACGATAAAATAAAGTCACATACTTTCATTTACTTGTCGTAAAATATCTTTATAGCCCGCAATACCCTGCGCACCAGATATCGCATATTTATCATTAATAATCAGCGTTGGCACACTAGTAACGCCAGCATGCTTTATATCAGTCATTTGCGACACAATAGCTTGGCGCAATTTTTCATCATTAAAAGCGCAGTTAATCTCATCCTGAGACAATCCCACACCAAGCGCACATTCGCCTAAGATTTGACGGTCGCTAATATTGCTACCTTGTTTAAAATACAGATCAAACAACGCGACTTTCAATGGCGTTTGTAGCCCTTTATTTGTTGCCACATCCAATAAACAGTGACAATCAAAACTATTGTAAATGTGACGATCTTTCATCGGTTTAAATTCAAACCCTGCAGATTTACCGCGCCCCTCAATAGTCGCCATTGTTTGGCGTTGGGCATCTGGTGTCATGGCGTACTTTTGTTGTAAATAACTAGCAACATCCTGGCCTTCTTTCGACATATCTGGATTAATCTCAAAAGGTAACCAAGATATCTCAACATCCAATGAACTATCTGTTTCACTCGCAAACTCATTCATTGCATGTTTTAATTCATGGTATCCCACAGCACACCACGGACAAGATACATCTGACACTATTTTAACTGTTAACGTTTTTCTCATACTAATCTCTATCGATATACCGCTTGCACAATTGATGTGTTTTACCTAAGCTGCGTAGGTTGAAAACTCATTAAAAAATAATAACTAACTGGTTAATTACAATGATAAAAAAAATAATCAGTACCCTAGGGCTGGGTACCTTATTGGCACTGCCAATTAACGCAAGTGAACTTTACAAAAATTTCGAAGGTTATCATACGCCAAACCGCGAACTTAGCCAATTTAGCGCCATGGTGGTTGATCAATATAAGGTCGTTGCGGTTGGCAACTTCAAAACACTATCAGCACGTTTCCCTGATGCAAAAATAATTGATTTAAACGGCAAAACCCTTTTGCCAGGTCTTATTGATGGTCATGGTCACGTCACAGGGCTTGGACTTAATCTACAACGTATTTCGCTGCGTGACGTAGCGAGCGAAGAGGATAGCGTTTCTAAAGTTATCAAGTTTGCCAAAAATAATCCTGAATTATCATGGATCAGAGGTCGCGGTTGGAATCAGGAGTTATGGCCAACAAAAGCTTTTCCCACCAAAAAATCATTGGATGAAAAAATTGCCAATAAACCTGTATGGTTGCGCCGCATCGACGGTCATGCAGGTTGGGCAAACAGCAAAGCGCTTGCTTTAGCTGGCATCACACGTGATAGCGTGTCACCGCCGGGTGGAGAGATAATTAAAGATAGCGCTGGCGAACCAACAGGCGTACTCATCGATAATGCAATGGATTTATTAGAAGCTAAAATACCCAGCAGTTCATTGGGCGAAGTCAAAAATGCTATCTCCTTAGCCAGCGCACACTTAGCAAGTATTGGCATCACTAGTGTCCATGATGCAGGCGTTGGTGGTCAGGTTTATCAAGCGTTTGGAGAAATGGCCAAAAGTAAGGAATTGCCCATTCGTATATACGGCATGCTTTCTGTCACCGCCAATGATTATCCAGCGATGTTAAAACACGGAATCATTAATACAGTAGACGATCAGTTAGTCATCCGCAGCGTAAAAATTTCTGCCGATGGCGCGCTAGGCTCTCGCGGCGCAGCAATGATAGAACCCTACAGCGACGACAAAGAAAATACAGGCCTCTTATTACATTCTCCAGAGTCACTTAAAAGCAACATGAAACGGGCGATTGATGCCGGTTTCCAAGTGAATGTTCATGCTATAGGCGATAAGGCCAACCACCTAGCGCTCAATTATTTCGAAGAGTTTAATAAAGATAAGAACTCACGGAAGTTACGCCACCGCATAGAACATGCTCAAGTCGTTAAAACAAGTGATTTGCCGCGTTTTAAAACACTTGACGTGTTGCCGTCAATGCAGCCAACACATGCAACAAGTGATATGAATATGGCTGAGAATCGCGTAGGTCATGCTCGTATCAAAGGCGCTTATGCATGGCGCACCTTACTTGATGATGGCGTACGTGTGGTATCAGGATCTGACTTTCCTATCGAGTATGCTAATCCGTTTTATGGATTACACGCAGCTGTAACGCGCCAAAACCGTCAGAATCAACCACCGTTAGGCTGGTTATCTCATGAGTCAATGACGTTATCGCAAGCACTTAATTCATTTACATTAGATGCGGCATATGGCGCCCATCAAGACGATGTATTAGGCACACTTGAGCCGGGTAAATGGGCTGATTTTATTGTCATCGACAAAAACATCTTTAAAGCACCCATGTCGCAAATCTGGCAACCTAAAGTTTTAGGGACTTGGGTCGGCGGTAAAAAAGTCTATTCTGCGGTTAAAAAGTAGGCCGTTATGGCGTGATTGCTCTGGCAATAACACCCTATTTCCAATATAGTCACGCCATCAAAATTTAGAGATTTCGCAATGTTTAAAGACAACGCGCTGTTAGCACAATTAAAACATAATATTCAAGAATCCCTCCCCAAAGTAGAAGGGCGGGTAAAGGCCACCGATAAGAGTTTTGGCTTCTTAGAAACCGAAGACGGCAAAAGTTATTTTATCGCGCCACCCAACATGAAGAAAGTCATGCACGGTGATGTTATTACAGCCACCATCGCTAGTGAAAAAGGCAAAGAACAGGCACAACCTGTCGCTTTGGTAAAAAGTGCCCTTGCCTCTTTTATTGGCCGCGTTAATCTCAATAAATCTAAATTATCAGTGACGCCCCCAGCGCCCTATAAAGGCAGTGCTATCAATGCGGTATTAGCTGATGAATTGTATATCGATCACGGTGATTATGTTGTCGGTGAACTGACTGGTCATCCCCTCAATGAAGCGCCTAATAACGCCTTAAAAATTAAAATTAGTGAGGTGGTTTCAGCAAGCGCAGATCCATTTTTACCGTGGTATGTCACTTTAGCTCGTCACAACATGCGTAATGAATGTGTGCCTATTGATGCGCCAGCTGACAAAGAAAGCTGGCCATTACTCCATGAAGAACTTCGCCGTAATGACTTAAACAATTCACTGTTTTTTACCATTGACGGAGAAACGACTCAAGACATGGATGATGCTATTTGTATCTCAGCGCTTGATGACGGCGGCTGGCAATTGCAAGTGGCCGTTGCAGATCCTTCTGCTTACATCGCAGCTGGCGATGACACGGACGTTGCAGCGAAAGCGCGTGGTTATACCCATTATCTTCCTGCTCGCACCACAACGATGTTACCAGAATCATTAAGCCATGATATTTGTTCATTAAGACCAAATACGACGCGTCCAGCACTGGTTTGTACAATGACAATTAATGAACGTGGCCAACTTCAAGATGCTGCTTCATTTGAACTGGCTTGGATAACTTCAAAAGCCAAGTTGAGCTACCAACAAGTTACTCACTTTGTAACAAATCAGCCAACAGAATTACCTGATGTTGCAGGGTTAGAAGTTTCTCTAAATACCCTTAATGCCTTTGCTTTTGCAAGAAGCATGTGGCGCGGAAAAAATAGCCAACTATTTGATAACCAAGCTGACTATCGTCTTAAACTTGATTACGATAATAAAATTACCGCCATTGAAGCCAGTTATAACGACGTGGCCAATTCGATGGTTGAAGAAGCGATGTTATGTGCCAATATTTCAGGTGCTGCATTATTGGCACAGCATGATAATCAAGGGATTTTTAACACGCATCCTGGGTTTGATCATGACAAGACGACAAAGCTCACTCAATTATTACAAGAGCATGGCTACATCTATCACAGTGAGCACTTAAAAACCCGCGCTGGATTTTGCCAATTGCAACGTGAGTTAACATCACGCAATGACAATTATTTTGCGGCGAGACTGCGTAAATTCCAGCTATATGCCAACATCGCCAGTGACGCACAATCGCATCACGGGCTCGGTGTTGCCCAATATGCGACATGGACATCGCCGATCCGTAAATATGGCGACTTGATGAATCATCGTCTTATCAAAGCGATTGCTTGTGAAGATGTGCCCGCACCTGTACCTACGCCAGACGACGCACTACAACTTAAAACACAACGCGATAACCAACGGATGATAGAGCGAGATATTAGAAACTGGTTATATATTGATTTTTTACATCATGCAGCTAAAAACAAACAGAAATTTAAGGCACAAATCTTTAATGTTAATCGTGGCGGTGTACTAGCACGACTATTGAAAAATGGCGCAACGGTATTTATTCCCTTTACTAATATTCATGAAGACCGTAAAGCCTTAAAAGCAGATAGTGATGCAGGTACGGTAAGTGTAAATGATGAGATTGTTGTGAAAATTACTGAGATAGTCACTGTCGCTGTGACGGATGTTAACAAAAACAAACTAAGCATCACCGGCAGCTTATTAGACTCAGATCTATAATATACCTATGCTAAAAGTCGGCGAGTAACAGCACGTTACTCGCTTGCTAAGCACTTAAAAATCCCGCACACTTAATTTATCCCTCCCTGACATGAGCAGTTTATGGATAAAAATGTGCAAGATAAAGCATGGCAAGACGGCACCTTAGGCGAGCAGCCTGATGCTAAAGACCGATTAATGGAACGCGCCAGAACCGGCGAAAAAATGGAAAATTTTGCAATTGCCAACGGCGATTACAGTCACATCAACCTAGTCAATAGAACCTCAAAAACCGGCTATCAACTCCACAACGCCGACTGTTATCACAGCGACTTTAACCACGCCCACTGTTTCAAACTTGATTTATCTGGCAGCTCTCTGATGAAAGCCGACTTTTCCTTCGCCAATCTGCATTGTGCTAATCTCACCGGCTGTAATTTATTAGGCACAAACTTCAAAGGTGCCAAGTTAGAGCACGTTATTTGGGGAGACTATGCGCTACAAGAACAACAAGCCAATAACGCTAAATCAATAGATGAAAAACTCGACTTGTATCAACAAGCAGAAGAAGTTTATCGAAACCTACGATTAGTTTCTGAGAAACAGGGTTTATTTGAAGTTGCTGGCACATTTTTTCAACGTGAAATGGTCATGCGCCGCAAACAAATGCCGCTGTGGTCAATTAACCGAATTATTTCTAAAATTGTTGATATGTTTTGTGGTTATGGCGAGCTACCGATGCGTGTTGTCGCCTTTACATGGTCAGTGTTAATTAGCTTTACCTTTTTATTTTTCTTCAGCGGCTTAATCTATAATGGTGAAGTGATTGCCTACAATGCGCAGGCGAGTTTTAGTGAGAATGTTGACCAATTATTATCCTGCGCCTATTTTAGTATCGTCACCTTTACCACACTAGGTTATGGCGATATTACACCGACGGGATTATCAAGGGTATTAGCCGCCATCGAAGCGCTGTTTGGCAGTTTCACCCTCGCCCTGTTCGTTGTTGTATTTGTCAAGAAGATGACGCGCTAACCATCATTGATGCCGTTTTTGGCGTTGCTAGCAGCGCTGTAAACGCACGCCATAACGCGTCATTTGAGTCACCTTTAACTTGCTCTGCTAAATACGCTTTAACTAAATCTTGACCATAGTTATAAGTCATCACGTAGGCCCTGTTATGCTTGATAAAACTCAGGCGCTGCCCTGCGCGCTCCTCACTATTTAATGCGTATTTCATTAGCAACTTGATTGCTTGTTCATCATCAATTTCGTCATCCATCCACTGCTGCGCAATCAAGTTATCGGCGTAGGAAAGTTGATGTAATACCCGTTGAATTTCATAATATTGCTCGGCGCCTGAGGGGTTTAATCCAGCCAAAGGAAATAGCACCTCTTGCTCAAACATCAAACGTTCATCCCATGGAAAAGCGACTTCAATTCCGTAATTTGCACTGCCTTCTGCAAGCAATGACACGGGACTGTATAAATTATAAATACTGTACTCCAGCCACCCACGTTCATTCACTAGATGTTTTTCGATTAAGGCATTAAATACGTGATGGCCGGGATAACCTTCATGTGCGGCAAGATCTATCACTCGCTCAATAAAAATTGGGTGGTCAGTATTGAGCTCAATTAGGCTATAGCTATTGCCCTTATACCAATTGTAAGCACTCCAAACTTGGTTATTGGTGAGTTGTACATCAAAGCTTTCACAGTCAGGTAATTCAACATGCTTCAACGTTCGCTCTCTGGCTTCACTAATGGCGACATCAAATACTTGTGATAATTTTTCTGGCGGCACAATAAATTGCTCGCGATATTGTGCAATACGTTGGTTAAGCTCTCCTTCGCCAGGTACTAATTGTTCGAGCTGATGTAGAATCGCATCGAAATGTACTGCGTCATAACTCGGTACATTCGCGTCATAGAGCCGCTCGCATTCTTGTTGATAAGTGGATGTTTTGCCTTGAAGCTGTTCAATATAATACAGTAATGCCTTTGATTGAATGGTTAGAAATTGTTGACGCTGACATAAGTTAGATGATGCAGATACAGGAAGAGTTTCTAGTAAGCGAATTAATGCACAGCACTGCTCTTCAATCGATGATAAGGGATCGCTGATGCTATGTGGGCGCCATGAATCAGGACCATAATACGCATCAACAAAATATTCGCTGTGCTGACCGACACGCAGTGATAATCTAACATAACGCTCAGCTAAATCATTGAGCTGAAGATTTAACTGAGCGTCATTTATCGCTTGCTCGCTAGCATTAGTATTCACAATTTTTCCCCATTTAAGGCAAGCGCCCTATTCATCATTAATGAGGCCAGTGTATCCAACTGCAACATTGGATACAATATTCAATTTGAGTTAATGTGTTTGATTTAAGACGTAATCAAGCGCACCAACAACCGCAGCCACTTGCGCGGCAACACAGTTTTCGTCATCAACCAATGGGCTATCCGGATAAACTTCAGTTGTGGTGCAATACGTTGCGTTGCTAAAACCTGCGCACAAACCAAGCTCGACAGTGGCATAGTTGATGACACCAAATTGCTCAAGAGGCACGCCAATTAAACAATTATTATCGTCGGCTGGTGCAATGTGAGTTATTTTCTCGACGTGTTCGATCACACAACGTTGAAATGCCGGCTTTGGTTTAATGGTATCTCCGACTAGGTAGAAGCCATCTGGAATATTCCAGTTAGTGTTAATTTTTCCATCACGAGCAGCAAGCGCAGGTCTAAATTCACTGTTGTCTGTGTCTGTGGTTTCGTGTAAATCAACGTGAATATCTATGGAGGTATTGAGAGATTTAACAAACGTCATCAATGCCGCTGATTCTGGCGCTGGACTGTCTTGATAAAATGAGCGGTTAGGATCAATGGCACTGGGATTCCAGCGATTGATAGTCTCATAGCCCCACGGGCTTACACAAAAAGCCACCAGCACATTAACATTTGTAAACTCATGAGCAGTTTTAACAAACGCTAGAGCGCCATGAACACCGCTGGTTTCGTACCCGTGCACGCCGCCAGTCACTAACAAGGTCTTTTTTGCCGCATCCCAATGTTTGGATTTAAACGCTAATAGCGGATAATTACTCGCTCCCTCAATCACATCACAATAACTTAGCTCACCATATTGAACCAGCGCTAGCTGCTCACTAACCATTGGTTCTGCGCTTATCTTATGCGCTTTGCTCATTACATCATCAAAAAAGCTACGCTTAATTGACTGTTGCGATAACCACTGCGCCTTATGTGAATCTAACCACGCTTGACCTTCATCACCAATGGGATATTGTTGCTCTTTACTCATTAATTAATCCTAATTATTCATCATACAATGTATAAGCGCAGAGCATAACACGGCCAAACGGCGCTGCAACAATTAACGAATTACAGGCAATAAAAAACCCCATCGGCATTACCTCCAATGGGGTTTTAAGTAATCAAACTTAAGCCATTAAAAATGGCTCGAGTCTATAAAAGTTACTCAGCTAACTGCTTGTTAACGATATCATCGTAAGCAACAGCGATTGCACATACAGTGAATGGCAATGTGAACAATAAGCCTAGACCTAGTAGCATAATACCAACAACATTGATTAGCATGATAACGATTGAGAAACCAAAGAATGCAAACCATTTCTTGGTAATTAGCTTACGACTTAATTCCATTGCTTCAAAGAAACCAAGCTCACGGTTAATAATAACCAGCGATGTAAACATGTAGCCAATTGCTAAGTAGATACCAGGGATTACCAATAAGAACATACCAACCATGATAAAGATAGTTGAGACTAAACTTGCCAAAAATAGTGGTAAAAAGTAATCAAATCCACCGAAGAAGTCACCGAAAGACGTTGACTCATCATTCATTAATTTACGAGCAACAACGTAGTAACCAGCCATTAAAGGCGCGCCAACAACCATTGTTGCAATTTGACCAATCACTGGAATAACGCTTAGCACCATATTGATAAGGATCATCACAACGGTAAAACCAATGAATCCCCCCATGTTTTGTGCAAACACTTTCCAACCTTTACTTAGGTACTCACCAAAGTTAAATTGATAGTTATTTAAGGCAACTTCACCCGTTGCACTTGGTGCAGTTTCCGTAGGGCCTTGTGTTGCTTCTTGATGTTCTTGTTCCCAATCTGCCATTGTTTATTACTCCATGTTTGGGGATATTAAAATCGAGCAACAAAATGTTGCTCTAACATTGCGTAATCAAAATGATTACGACGTTTAATTATGCTTATTGATTAAGATAATCAGTAAGCAATATCATTACAGAAACTTAATTAGACGTAATTCGCTGTTAGCACGCGAAGCGTGATGTGATGGCAGATCACGTCCGTGTAAGGCTGTATAATAATGTTTTTAAATAAGAATATTTCTCATAAAAAAATAACGTGCATAGACTAGCGTAAAATCGCCTTCGCTACAATTTTAAACAATGAAAATCGTCATTATTTTTATGACAAAACAATGACGTGTTAAATATTCGACTGGACTTAAAATTAAGACGCTACTTTATCAGTGATAAAACTAATGGCTTCTTCTGATAAACAGTGCTTCGAAATATAACTAACACCCGCGTTGTGCGTTAACATCATGCCAGTGTCGCTTTGTTTAATTTCCGTAACATCAACAAAGTTAAGTTGGCTGTTAACATGAAAAGATTGCGTTGTGATGCCATTGTCATCAACAATTAAATCAACATTGTGATTATAGGCTTTAGAGAGCATTTGTCGCCACAACCACCATGTACGTTTGTAATACACACTTAATGCCTCAACGGCAGCCAATACCACAACAAAAAATGCAGCATATTGATTAGTGCCTACAACAAGCAGCAACAAAACACCCACTGTCGCTAAAATTGCCGCGTTACGGTATTTTTGAATCGCAGTGCGTTCAGTTACCGAATCATCAAAGCATTGGGCAAAATGGGATTTATCAAGTTTAAACGAGGTTTTAAATTGAAATGGCGTATTCATAAAACTATCCAACAAAATTTTTCGCTAGTTTACGCAAAAATACGCGTCATTTCACTAATCATGCATACAATCTACTAAAAACGAGTGATGCGGTATGGCGTTAAATCAATAGATGGAGATTCATTTGTTACCAGCTGCGCCATTAATTCGCCACAGATAGCCCCCCAAGTTAACCCTAGATGTTGATGACCAAAATTGAAGAAAACATTTGGGTTGTGTGGACTTCTATCCATCACCGGCAATGAATCAGGCAATGACGGTCGTCGCCCCATCCAACGCGCATTGTCGTTTAATTGCTCTAATGTCAGCTCATGAAGTTGTGGACATTGTGCTTTACTTAATATTGCTTTCGCATGTGTGAGTAACATATCACTACGTTGATAATCAGGTTTTGCATCATTGCCACCAAATTCAACGGTGCCTGCTAATCTAAGCCCTGAGGTCATTGGTGTCATAATGAACTTTCTATCGTTAGACGCAATTGGACAATCGAGAGCAACTTCAATCGGTAACATTAAGTGATAACCGCGTTCAGTCTCTAATGGTACACGATATCCCAGTTGTTTAACTAATGGCTTTGAAAAAGCGCCCGCGCAAATGACTATTTTATCGAACGCTTGATCTGACAGCTCCGTCGTTACAATAGGTCGCGGTTCATCGGTAATATTTATGACCTTTTCATTAATAACACAACCGCCAAGACGACTAAACAAGTCACATATTGACGTTGTTAATGCTTGGGGATCAGGCGTGTGACCAACCTCAGTAAAATAGATAGCCCCTTGAATACATTCATCAAGTTGCGGCGCTAGGCTCGCCAGTTTTTTACCACTGACAAACTCCGCACTCACTCCCTGTGCTTTAAAAGAGCCGATTAGTTCATCAATATTATTTTCTTCTATTTGCTCAAACGTTAATAACGATCCCTTTAAGACCAACAGCTCAGATGCCGATGCATCATTTAACACGCGCTTCCAAGCACTAATGGCTGCTTCATTTAAGGCTTTAATATGGCGTGTATTCGATTGACGATTGTCGGAGCTCATTTGCAATAAGAATCGCGTGAACCAAGGCATTACCTTGGGTAAATAACTTGTTTTTATACGAAACGGTCCTAGGGGATCAGACAACATCTTAGGTACTTGAAGTAATAACGCTGGATCAGCCAATGGAAAAACCTGTTCTGTCGCAAAATGTCCTGCATTACCAAACGATGCACCGCTGGCAATTTCATTAGGCTCAAAAACAGTCACGTCAAACCCTTGTTTTTGTAACTGATAAGCGGTGTTAATACCAACGACTCCGCCACCAATAACCGCAACACGTTGTGTTAATTGCATTTAAAAATCTACCCTTAAGTTACTTATCGTAAGATAAAGCCACGCTGAAAAATATCGGTCGGATCGAGCATAAACTGATGAACACCTGTTATCCATGCACGGCCATGAACCTTGGGCGTTACTGCGTCAAACTGATAAAACTTATCACAAGGCAGTGCAGATACTTTCATCTGCCCATCGACAATACTTTCGATGATAATTTGCTGGTTATGACTTACTTCGCCTTTGGCATGTAAAAGCGCAATGCGACCAGCAACCCCAGTGCCTGTTGGACTGCGATCAACTTCACCTTCGGCAAATACACACACATGGCGCGAATGAGCATCAGGCTGTGTTGTCTTTGAGGAATAGAAAATAGTGCCGTATAAAAAACCTAAATCTTCGTCACGAGGATGCTTAATTTCAGTACTGGCCATTACTGCATGTTTAATACGTCGTCCAAGATCAATCAGCTGATTCACATTACTGGGACTACAACTAACACCAATAGCGTCTGCATCAACATAGGCGTAATAGGCACCGCCAAAACCAATATCATATTTTATCGCCCCAAATCCTGCCACATCGACATGGCAATCAAGCGCGTGGGCATAGGAGGCAACATTTTCAAACCAAACATCAAGTTCACCATTTGGCTTTTTATCAATGGTTGCAGCAATAAGCCCAGCAGGACTATCAATATTGATGTTATGTGGGAATGACAACGGTGTGATATGTCCAATTTCAACGGCCACTTTACAAACAGCGATAATGCCATGACCACACATGCTGCTATAACCTTCATTATGTAAAAATAGAACCCCAAAATCACTAGTAGGCGTGACAGGTTCCGTGATAAGTACGCCGTACATATCTGCGTGGCCACGCGGCTCAAACATTAAGATCTGTCGATATTGATCGAGGTTATCTTGTAAATATCGGCGTTTCTCTAACATGGTGCTACCGACAATCTCTGGATAACCACCGGTAATAATACGCAATGGCTCACCTTCAGTATGTGCATCAATTGTATGAAAATGCTTGAAATGGCTGAACTGTTCTACATCTATTTTCATCAAAAACCTCTTATATCCAATATCTTAATATTTTAATGTTTAAAACTTGGCAAAGCTTTAAAATTGTATACAATATATCTAAATCGTACAATGGATACAATTGCTAATCCGTCACCTCGCATTAGAACCAAGGAATTTATCCATGAATAACAGGCAGATTTACTAGTAACAGGCGTCGACTTATCTAAGCCTAATTTAGGCGAATGCCACCTCATAAAGATAACAATAAGAAAAACAATCAGGACTGAGCCCGATTACCGTACTCAACTTGATTACCTAGGAACTTAACTATGAAAAAAGGCACTTTTTTTTGCGTTGACGCCCATACTTGCGGCAACCCAGTACGCCTTGTCACGAGTGGTCACCCTCATCTAAAGGGCCAAACCATGAGTGAAAAAAGGCAGGATTTTTTGGCTCATCACGATTGGATCCGTCAGTCGTTAATGTTCGAACCACGTGGGCATGACATGATGTCCGGCTCGTTCTTGTATCCGCCGTGTTCAGACAATAGTGACGCCAGCATTCTATTTATAGAAACTAGTGGCTGCTTACCGATGTGTGGTCATGGCACTATTGGCACTATTACCAGTGCAATAGAGCAAGGTCTATTAACCCCCAAGATCCCTGGGCAATTAATTATCGACGTACCCGCGGGTCAAATACGTATTGAATATCAACAAACAGACAATAAAGTCGAGTGGGTAAAAATTTACAATATCGCCAGTTACCTTGCGCACCGAGACAAAGTAATCGAGGTGCCAGAGCTGGGACAATTAACCGTAGATATCAGCTATGGTGGCAACTATTATTGTATCGTAGAGCCACAAGCAAACTTTCCAGGTATTGAGCATTGGAGCGCCAGTGAAATCATTCATTGGAGCAACATCGTTAGAAAAGCAGCGAACGAGCAATTAAGCTGTATCCATCCTCATGATGAAACCGTTAATGGCATTAGCCACTTATTGTGGACAGGTCGTACGCAAACTGATGGCAGTGACGGTGCTAACGCTGTCTTCTACGGTGATAAAGCCATCGACAGATCGCCCTGTGGCACAGGAACCAGTGCGCGTATGGCTCAGCGTTTTGCCAAAGGACTGTTAAAAGAAGGCGATAGCTACGTCCACGAAAGTTACATTGGCAGTCAATTTGTCGGAAAAGTCGAGTCAATAACCAACGTTGGAGATTACCCAGCCATTATGCCCAGTATTCAAGGCTGGGCACGTGTCACAGGTTTTAACCAAATTATTGTTGACGATGAAGATCCCTACGCCATGGGATTTCAGGTCATATAACGTCAATTGTATTTATATACATTACTAAGAGAGAAATTACATGATTGAGATAACAGGAAAGCATCTAATTAATGGGCAATGGGTTAACAGTACAGCCGCTACATTCACCAGTGCCAACCCAAGCACAGACGATGTTAATCCGTGGACATTCTTCGATGCAAGTGCTGATGATGCAGATAGCGCCGTCGCTAGCGCCCATGACGCTTTTCGTCAATTGCGCCGAAAAAGCGCCGCTCAGCGCGCAGCACTACTCAATGCCATAGCTACCGAAATTGAAAACCTTGGTGAACAATTAGTGCATGCGGCAATGAGTGAAACAGCACTACCACAAATGCGTATTGAAGGTGAACGCGGCCGAACATGTGGCCAGCTTCGCGCATTTGCCAACAATTTGCTTAATCCTATTAGCCCTGTATTTATTGACCATGCGCAACCAGAGCGTCAACCATTGCCTAAAGGTGACAGCCGATTAACCAACATGCCACTTGGGCCAGTTGTTGTCTTTGGGGCAAGTAATTTCCCACTGGCCTTTTCAACGGCAGGTGGCGATACCGCATCAGCGTTGGCGGCAGGCTGTAGTGTTATTGTAAAAGGTCACCCAGCCCACCCAGCAACAACAGAGCTCGTAAGTCATGCGATAAAACGCGCAATAGACATCTGTGACATGCCAACTGGTGTGTTTAATATGGTGCAATCTACAACACCACAAGTCGCTCAGCAATTGGTGCAACACCCACAAGTTAAAGCGGTTGGTTTTACCGGTTCGCAAAAAGTGGGGGATATCCTCAACAAGCTAACTCAGGAACGTCCAATAGCTATTCCATTTTTTGGCGAGCTAGGCAGTACGAACCCTCAGTTCATCTTGCCACAAAAATTAGCGAGCGATGCCCAGTCTTTAGCCAATAACCAAGTCGCATCGATGCTGATGGGGCATGGCCAATTCTGTACATCGCCTGGGCTTGTCGTTGTTCAAAACTCAGATGGTCTTGAAGGTTACTTAGCAACGCTCGCTAACGCGATCAGTGAAGCACCGGCAGGCACCATGCTCACCAAAGGTATTGCACAGACTTACAATCGTCAGGTAGATTTGTTGTTATCGAATCCGTCGTTAACGCATATTGCAAGCGGCGCCGCTAGCAATGGCGGTTGTCAAAGTTCAGCTAACGCATTTAGCGTCTCAGCAAGCGACTTTATCGCTCAGCCAACCTTACAAGAGGAAGTATTTGGTCCTTGTGCATTAGTGGTTATTTGTGACAATGATGAACAAATGGGTGAGTTTGCTTTATCACTAACCGGGCAACTAACGGCAAGTGTATTTGGCAGCGACGATGAGTTGCTTGATTACATTGACTTGGTTGATGATATTGCGCAGAGCGTTGGTCGCCTAATGTTTAATCAACTCCCAACAGGTGTTGAAGTATGTCACTCGATGCAGCACGGTGGGCCATATCCAGCCTCGACAGCGCCACAAACAACATCCGTGGGCAGTCAAGCAATCAATCGTTTCACGCGTCCTATTTGCTTACAGAACATGCCAATTGCACTTCAACCAGCAGAAATTAAAGACGGTGCAACCCACCCACAAGTTATTGTTTAAGCCAATTTATTCGTCGGATTAATATACGATATCATCAAAAAGAGGCACTTATTGCCTCTTTTAGTTATCTTATCCTTATCTTTTGCCTCAAAAAGGTCTACTATGAATAGTAACCGTAAAAAATGGCAATCGACTGATAACTATAATGAATAACAATTCTCAAATCGTCCATAAAACCCGCACCCAAGTAGTCGTTGAAGTATTAAGAGAGCGCATCCTATCTGGTGACATCAAAGCTGGAACGCCACTTCGTCAAAGCGCGTTAGCCGCTGAACTCAACGTAAGTAGAATCCCGATCAGAGAAGCATTACTGCAATTAGAGGCAGAAGGTTTAGTCAAATTCGAAGCTCATAAAGGAGCCACTGCGGCGCAATTATCTAGCTCACAAGTACGTGAACTATTTGAACTAAGAGCTTTATTAGAAACGGATTTATTGGCAAAATCAATCGAAAAAATGACTGCTCAAGATATTGAAAATTCGCGAGAAATGTTACAGCAACTTGAAGAGTCATTTCATCATACAAATTCAAGTAATCTGTGGAGTGATTTAAACACGCAGTTCCATACCAGCCTTTACCTTGCAGCTGATCGCCCAAATACCATGGAAATCGTTCAAAATCTTAATTCAAATTGCGATCGTTATATTCGATTACACTTAATGCAAAAGGGTGGTATTCCTCGCGCAGAACAGCAACATCAAGAAATATTATCACTGTGCGAAAAACGAGACATTGAAGGTGCTTGTCGTGTCCTCAAAGAACATATCTTAGGCAGTGCACAAGATCTTATTGATTTAGTTGATACCCACAACGCAGAGCAAGACTCTAAATAATCCATCAAGTTTCATTTGAACTCACCTATTTAAAATAGGTGAGTTATTTAACGCTTAGAACCCGCAAACATTTCTCCTTTGCCTTTCGCTCTAAACCATTTAGTAATAATGATTTTTTCACCTTCTTCCACTGGCATACCATGATGGATTGTATGTGGATTTGGAAAGCCATTTTCATCCAAATTATTCCATATTACCGCCTGTCCGGCCTTTGGATAGAATGTATGGCGTAGATCGATAAATTTAGTGCCGCCGCCTTTAGGCGTATCTTGTAAATAAATCATGAATGTCCATGTACGTTGGCCTTCACGTTGGGCAAATTGTAGGTATTCATTGGTATGAGGTTCAAAATAATCAGTATGGGCTTTAAATTGTTGACCAACTTGATATCGTTGCGCTTGAACACCTTCAGAATATGATCTGTTTATGCCAAGTGCAGCAGTGATCTTGTGATCAATCTGGTCTATAAACTCATTATCAAGAAGCGATAAATCACAAGTTGAACTCGTTCTGAAAGCATCGTCGCCATTGAATTGCGTCACTGTTGACGGACGTAAATTATCACCAATGATCGTCAGTAACTTTTCACACTCATCTGCCGACAAAAAATTATCCCATTGAAAGAGCTGGATCAGTGAATTATCAAAAGGCGTGATCTGAGGCTTTGGTGAATTTACCACCGAGATATTTGCCAACGCTTTATAATCAGCGCCATCGTGCCGATCAGCGAGCTCTTGCTTCACCGTCTGTTTTTTCTTGATTGGATTTAGGAAATGCTGTGGAGCTATCGCTTTATCAACTTGTTGTTGGCTAAAACCTTCTTTAAATAAAATCTCCCTAAGTTCAGTTTTATCACATCCTCGTGCAAGGTTATCATCTATCCACGTATGCCAAGCGGCGTCTAACACCTTTGTCATTACACTCTCTCACAATCGATCAATTATCTACAGACAATAGCAAGATTAGAGAGAAAACTAAATCTAAAATATGACCTTAATGGCTGAATTTTAACAACTGTTTCAGCGTTAAAGAGGGCATTCCGATTGCCGCAACCTGTGCTAACAAGAGCTGGGCTGTTGTTAAAGCATCACCGAGTGCATTGTGCGCGTCTCCGCTAGGCAAGCCATATCGATCAGCGCTATTATTTAAGCGTAATAATTGCTTATCGAAATGTTCACCTTGGCGTGACAATCTAGCGGCTTCTATTTGCAAAGTATCGATGACACTAAAAGGCAAATTATGGTGGTAAACTTGCTTGGCAGCCTGACGAAGAAATGCGACATCCAATGACACATGATGCCCTACCATCACTCGGCCTTTTAACGCGATCAATAATATGTCTAATCCTTCTTCAAGCGACATTGCATCAGTGAGGTCACGATCATGAATGCCGTGAATTGTTGCGCTCTCACCAACACTTTTACTCGGCGCGATTAGCAAATTCCGTGCGTGAGCCAATTTAATGTCACCACGAATTATTGGCACCCAGCCGATACTAATAATTTCGTGTTCTTTCGCGTTCAGCCCTGTCATTTCAAGGTCAACGACTAATAATTCTGTGTCCTCAAATGCAAGTGATAAATCAGGGCTGTCTTTAATAAAATCTATGGCGGTTGGCGCGCTCGCTTTACTTGCTAAACGCATCCTAGCAGCTTTCATAAAGATATCTTTGAGGCTCAAAACATACCTCTGGTGAACTTAGATTGCAGTCCTTTTTGAGCACCATGTACCACTTCAAACGCTTCTTTTAATTGATGTTGAAGTAATCGTGAAACTGTTTTTGGTTTGAGGTAATTAGTGGTTGGTTTATTAGCCAAATATTGCGCTCCTTGGTTTTTAAGGCGTAAATCAGCAATAAACTCTAAGGCATCTTTTAAACTCTTAACATCGTTTTTGCTTAAGATTTTACGGCCTAATAGCTGGTTTAAGCGATGTTGTGTGTTAGCTTGAGAAAGCCCTTCGTGCAGTGCGTAAACTCGAACAATATCATTAATTAACGCGACGCCACGGTGTTTGAGATCAAGGACTTTGTTTTCTTCACCATCACGTTCAAGAACAAATTTACCGAAAAACCCTAATGGCGGTGTACTTGAGACCGCTAGCCCTGCCATTGATGCAATAAATATTTGGTTGCCCTTGGTCGCTCCATTTACAAAGAGTTGTAAGTCATCAAACAATTTCTGATCGCCAGTCAATAAACGCATATCAAAAAATATCGACGCGTTAAGCAATGCCTGAGGAGACGGCGTATTGACCCACTTGTCAAAATAGCCTTTCCAACTTGATAAATCGACGCGCCACTTGTCTGTTTGCGCCATAATATTACCAGGACAATAAATATAGCCACAGGCATCGAGTGCACCGCAAACGTATTGGGTAAGCGTTTTAAAATAATGTGCTTCATCTTCATTGGGCTCACGTTGCAAAATCATGCCATTGTCTTGATCGCTGCCCGCCGTTTGATCCATACGTCCTTGAGAGCCAAAAACGATCCAACTATAAGCCATAGGCGCATTACCGTATTTTTCTTCACCCAGAATTAACAATCGACGCGTTAATGAATCAGACACCAGTGTGAGCACGCGCCCTATTTCCTCAGCACGGGCATCCGATGCAATCATACTTTGCAATAACTCAGGTATTTTCTTACTGACAGCGACCAATCCATCAACATCTTTAACACGAGCGATTTCGCCAATAAGAAATATCGGTTGGTTGTTTTGGCTTCGAATAATATCTGTAGTCGTTATCATGCCGATCACTTTGTCATTATTGAGCACCGGCAAATGATGAATGTTATGTGTGGACATTAATAGTGAGGCTTCAAAAGCCATTGCGTTAATATCAATGCAAATTGGGGACTTAGTCATCACAGACCCAATTTTTGCGTTGCCATGCAGCCCTTTGGCTAGCACGCGTGATCGTAAATCACGATCGGTTAGCACCCCTGTTAGCTCATCGTTATCAATAATCAGTAACGACGATATACGGTGTTCACTCATTAACAACGCTGCTTGCTCAACGTTGCAATCTGATGTCATTGAAATAACATTTTGGTGAACTAGATGCTTAATGGTGAGATTTACAGGAGCCTGATCATCAATCGTCGCGGGCGAATTAGTTAATCGCTTGGCATGAGCTCGATTAAAGAATCGTTCAAAATCGACACTGTCGTTACACAGTTGGCTAAACAATTGTTGGTCAATCAAATAAACTAGTCCATCTTGCAGAATCGGTACTTGGTTATCGACACTCTGACCCGTTAACAGCGACTGAAAACCAAAATAGTCGCCCTCCCCCAACCGATCAATTAATTCTTGCCGACTATTGCGAATTTCAAAAGCACCAGTACGGACAATATATAAGTTAGGATTGTTGTAATCTATCTCAACATGCTTAGCTTGGCTGCTAAAATATTTGATGCTTAACCCAGTAGCAGCCTTACTCAGCGCATTAGGCGACAGTGAGTCAAATGGGATTAGTGTTTGTAGAAAACGCTTTATTTCTTTAATTTCGATATCTTCAGTCATTGCCGCTCCATGCCACGTTAGTCGTAGTTCATCACACACTAAATTACGATATAGTCAGAAATAGGTAGGGGCAACACTCCCATAACTATTCAAACAACCGTTAATTATTGTGAGTCAATTTTATGATGACACTATTTGGCTATTTAGAGCCTGCTGCATTTACCCTTGGCCTAGGACTTGTTCTGATTGCCTTATTTAAATACACCCAACGCACCAAGGACTATGGCAGTGTGTGGCGCGTTATGGTTAATAAATTAAAAGATGGATTTACCCTTGATGAGTTTAAATATTACAGACTCGGCGTGGTTATCCTTATCTTTGGACTTATCGTGCGCTTAGTTAACCAAATATTCTTCCCATCTTACTGGTAAACACTTAAGATAATAGACCGACATTAGTCTACCTTTTCACTGACTCTACGACGCCTATTGTGTGAATAATCATTGGCATTGATTAATGATTACGCTAACTTAGCATTAAGTGGATAAATGGGAGGTAACTAATGAAACGGTGTTTGCTTACTAACTTTACTGCATTTTTTTTTACAATTTCTTTTTGCTTTGCTAGCAGCGGTGCCTTGGCTGCCGATGAGCCTGAAATTACCATTTTGACAGAGATGAACCCTGTCAAACAAAGTCGTCATCCGATGTATAAAAATGGCTTAGATATCATTAAGCACACCGAGCTTGATTATAAAGTACGTTCGATGCCTTGGAATCGAGCGTATTATTCAGCAAAAACCACCCCCAATGCCGCTATATTCCCAATTTATAAGATCCCAAATAGAGAAAAAGCCTTTCATTGGGTATGTCCTATCGCGTCATCTCGAAATATGTATCTCTTTCGATTAGCATCACGTCAAGATTTACATATAGACACCTTCGCGCAAACCAGTGGCAAGGTTATCGGCGTCGTGAAAGACAGTATGTTACATCAATACATCGTAAAGCATCATCAAAACAGCAATTTCAGCTTAGATTCCACCGTATATGACGCTACAAATATCGATAAGCTACTCAATGGTCGTTTAGATTATGTCGCGCAATCTGAAGAACAACTCATTGAATATTTTAAAAGCAATAATTTACCACATCACCTTGTAAAAAAAGAGCTGCTCATTTATGACCACACACTGTACCCGATGTGTATGGCCATTTCGAAAGACACTGGGCGAGAGACAGTAGCGAAGATCACGGCGTCACATCATGCGTTATTTGGTCGGAATGACTTTTCACCACATCCCATTAGTCATGGTTTCGAAAGTTGTCATTAATGTAATGCAATGCTTGTTCCCGCGTTACAAAGATATGTTTTGAATCAATTTTATCGAGTAGCTTTAATTTATTAAAATCTTGAATTACTCGGTCGCAAACGCCGCTAAGCAACACTTGTTGACCTTGGTGTTCTGAATCAATAATAATTTCTTCAATCGCGATAGTACTGGTGATGCCAACAAAGCGCGCTCGACTAAAATTGATCAATAATATTTGATGTTCACTGTCAGAAACACATTGTTTTAAACCACGTGCCACGCCAAAGCCAATAGGGCCAGAGATATCGAGTAAGGTTGCAGTATTCTCAACACTAGTTACAAGCTCTTTCTCTGTGACAGATAAACTATTATCTACGCCGGTGAGTAAATTTAAATTATCCAACTGAATTTCAGATAACCGGCGAATAGTGACTAAATTCGCCACAAATACACCAATTAACACAGCAGTCACTAGATCAAACACGACCGACATTACCATGGTAGATAACATTAACCCGGCGCTAAATAACGGGACTTGATGTAGCCGTTTTAAGAAACGCCAATCAATGATATTCAATCCGACATTCATTAAGATTGCCGCTAAAACTACCGACGGTATATATGCCGTGTATTCTCCGCCCCAGTTAACAATGAGCAAGATAAACGCCGCATGGAGCATGCCTGATAACGGTGTTGTGCCACCAGCACGTAAATTACTAACCGTTCTCATCGTGGCGCCGCCACCCGGAAGTGCGCCAAATAACCCTGCGATTGTATTACCTATACCTTGACCAACTAGCTCCTGATCAGAATCATGAAAGTCTTTAGTAATACTATCAACCGTTAAGGAGGTCATGAGTGAGTCTAATGTTGAAAGTGTGGCAATCAAGAGAGCAGACTTAATCATTTCACCAGCTAATTCAGTATCCCAAACGGGCCATGAGAAGGATGGTAAACCACTCGTTATAGCGCCAACCACAGGAACATTTACATCTGATATTAGATAGTAGGTCGTTGCCAATACAAGAGCAGCAATACTGCCGGGTACATACTTGTTTAATGCTGCTGGCCAAAAGTAAACCAACCCCAAACACAATAAACCGATAACAATATTAGTGTGATTAAACAGGGTAGCTTGTTCAAACAATTGACCAATTGGCACGCCAAATAACGGTTCAACTTGCGATAGTAATATCAAGACGCCTATTCCAGACGTAAACCCTGAGATAACGGGATAAGACACTAAGGTAAAATATTTACCAAGTTTTAATAATCCAAAAGCCATCTGAAACAAGCCAGCTAAGCTCACCACAGTAAATGCGGCAACTAATCCATTATCTGGCGATTGTGCCACAAAACTTGTTAGAATGGCCGCCATCGCGACAGTTAATCCCGTATTTGGCCCAGAGACTTGTACATTGGTGCCGCCAAATAATGAGGCAAAGAAACCTGTAATAACAGCACAATAAATACCTGCACTTGCACCAGCACCTGAGGTGATACCAAATGCTAACGCAAACGGCAGTGCAACGATGGTTGAAGTGAGCGCGCCAAACACATCACCTTTGATGGTGTGTTTATTAAAATGGGATATACGAAGCATTGTTGCCTTTTATGAACGATGAAGAGGAGTGAACGATTGGCACTAATGATAATAAATTATCAGTGACATTTCTTGTTCAATCGTGAAAACTAAGAAAGGCCTCGCAGAAATATTGCGAGATTAGATCAAAATAACCAAAAAGAGTGTAATCATTGTCAATTTCTAATATCACGTACGGAATAATGACTATAGTGTTTATGGCCAGCACGACGTCTACGTCTACTGAGCAAGTATATAAATATCGTCGTGCTGACGGTACGGTCGTATTTAGTGACCTAAAACCTAAAGTAGACAATTTTCAAACACTAAAATTTGATTGTTATGCCTGTAGCACCAATTCATTAGTTAATTGGACAAAGACGCCTCTGCATAAAAAATACCAAGCGATAGTCAATACAGCAGCGCAAAAATATAACGTTGATAGTGCATTAATTAGCGCTGTGATTCATGCAGAATCAGCGTTTAATCCAAACGCAGTCTCTAAGGTAGGTGCACAGGGCTTGATGCAACTTATGCCCGAAACCGCTAATTATTTAGGCGTGAGAAATCCTTTTGATGTATCAGAAAACATCCATGGCGGCGCTCACTATCTGCAAAAAATGCTCAATAAATTCAATGGCGATATAAGTCTTGCAACAGCTGCTTATAACGCAGGTCCCACGACCGTAACCAGATATAAAGGAATTCCTCCTTACAAAGAAACCAAAGCATACGTTAAACGTGTTGCCATTTTATATAAGCGATATCAAATGCTTTAACACAGTGTTAAATGCATATTTTGAGAAAAAAAGAGGAGCCATTTGGCTCCTCTTTGTTCACATTATCAACTTAGAAAGTACCCCAAATTGATAATTTGTATTCTGGCTCTCTGCGACGGTTAGACACTTCATATCCGTTATATTCACCATTGCGATCACCCTCATAAAACTCTCGAGTACGCGTGTATTTGGCAACATTGACACTGTTAACTTCAAGCTGAACTTTATAGTTATCAAAATAGGTTGTTTCAACAAATATTAGGCCACGATGATTACCTTCAAAGCTTGTAATTTCATCAACGCGATACGCAGTATCTTCGAATTCACTCCAATATCTAAAGCCCCACGCGAATTTATGCTCCACCATATCTTGACGGAAACTCACATTAACTTCATGAGGAACATCACCACTTGTTGGACGATGACGGCCAATAATTTTATCGTGAAACTTTGAGTCTTCGTGCTCATAAGACACTTCCAACAGGCCATTATCGAGAAAGCCGTCGGTTGGTAAGTTTAACGATACATCCACTGCCCACAGTTTCGATGTGCCCGCATTACCAAGCCCTTGCCCGCCATTTGTGAGGATGATCTCTTCGAGTTGATCATCACGCCATATATGCTTCGCTTCTATTTTAAAACTGCCTTTCTCACTAAAGCTCCAATCATAAGTAAATGATAAATCGGTGCTTTGCTCTGGTTTTAATTTTGAGTCTGTCTCTTATACACATCTCCGAGCCCACGAGACTAGGCATGATCTCG
>OJBM01000179.1_pt1 | contig 26570 bp, 18 predicted proteins | sample 1591061 | NCBI WGS metagenome assembly OJBM01 (sample SAMN05416872, study PRJEB24817) | seawater metagenome | isolation source: Sea water | place: Canada:Atlantic | collected 2013-11
GTATAAGAGACAGACCATATTTTATCCGCATCCATGCGGAAAATATTAAAAAATCGTCCCTGATTTTTTTATTGGTCAATTATAAAAATAAGGCAATACATAACGGGAATCTCCGCGCTTTGAAGTCAGAGGTAATAATTAGTTTCTAGCATCTTTGTTTTGTAAAAACGCATAAATCAACACCAACATCACCAACGAACTAATCAATAAGCCACCTGCTATTTGGTGGGCTTGTTGATATTCAAAGGCTTCAACATGTTCGAACAAGCTAATGGCTAATACTTGTGTTTCACCGGGAATATTACCGCCAATCATTAATACCACGCCAAATTCGCCTAAGGTGTGGGCAAATCCCATCACGGCGGCGAGTAAAAAACTGCGTTTAGTCATGGGAATGATGATGTGCTTGATGGTACTCCGACGCGACATTCCTAAGGTTTTAGCGGCTTCTAACTCTTTATTACCTAAGGTCACAAAGCCAGCTTGCAGCGGCTGTACGACAAAAGGGAGCGAATAGATGATTGAACCTATTAGCAAACCACTAAAACTAAAGGCAAGAGTCGAACCTGTGAGTGATTGCCAAATTTGGCCGGGTAAATAATTAGGTGAAAATGCTAGCAGTAAATAAAAACCAAGTACTGTTGGTGGTAACACTAATGGCAGGGCAACCAGAGCTTCAAATAATGGGCGTAATTTATTCTTGGTTTTTGCCAACCACCACGCAATAAAAGGACTGATGGTCAGTAAGATTAATGTAGTTAAAATGGCAAGTTTTAGGGTAAGCCATAATGCTTGTAAATCATTATTCATTGGAGTCACCAATTAAATAGCCACTGTTTGAAATGATTGTTTTACCTTCGGCGGTTAAGAAGTTGAGAAACGCTTTGCTCGCTATTTTTGAACTACCGTGATTAGTGATAACAGCATACTGCTTAATAGGTGAATAAAGGTGGTGAGGTAAAACAAAATAATGGGTAGTTTGATTATTTTCTCTTAACTGGCTTAGTGATACAAAGCCAGATTGTGCATTACCACTAGTAATAAACTGCAAGGTTTGAATGACATTGTTGCCCATAACTAACTTTGATGAAATCTCAATTCTAATCGCTAGATTATCTAATAAATTAATTGATGATAATCCGTAAGGCGCAAACTTGGGGTTTGCGATTGCTAACTTACCTGCTTGCGATTTTATACTGGCTTTTAACTCTTCTACTGAGGTTATTGTTTTTTCTGGTGTGAAAAAAACGAGTTGCCCGGTGGCATAATGTGTTAGTGAACTTGCATCTGCACGTTCATTTTTGATCAGCCATTGAGGACGTTCTTCATCGGCACTTAAAAATAAATCATAGGGCGCACCATGAAATATTTGAGTGGCTAATGCGCTACTCGATGCGCTAATTAACGTAACTTCATGTGGTGTGTTTTTTGAAAATGAATCGGCAACTTTTTGTGCAGTTGTTTTAAAGTTAGCTGACACCGCGATTTTTAATTCTTCAGCAACACTGGATGATGAACTAATAATTAAGAGAATAAAGAGCAGTGATTTTATGGTGCTATTCACTAGTGTCTTGGCTCCATTTATCAGCCGCTTGATGATCTGACTCTCGCTCATTTAACCAGTTATCACCGTCTGCATTTGATTCTTTTTTCCAGAACGGCGCTTTGGTTTTTAAGAAGTCGATAATGAATTCACAGGCTTCAAACGCTGCTTTTCTATGAGCGCTGGCAACACCGATATAGACGATTTGATCGCCAGGCGCTAGTTCGCCAACACGATGAATAATAATCGGCGTTGCAATTGGCCAACGCTCCATGGCTTGCTGACTAATATTGGCCAGTGTTTTTTCAGTCATGCCGGGATAATGTTCTAACGATAGGGCGCTTACTTCTTGTTCTAAATTAAAATCGCGGACTTTACCAACAAAGGTAATGATCGCGCCATAACCTAGCGGGTTATTCTCTCGCGCTGTGATTTGCTGGTAAAGCGTTGCAATATCAAAGTCAGCTGTTTGCACACTAATCATGATTAACCGCCTGTTACCGGTGGAAAGAAAGCAACTTCGTCACCGTCTTTTATTTCGGTATCCCATGGGCTCATTTCTTGATTCACTGCTACTAATAATTTATCCCGTGTTAATGCAAGATCCCACTTGTCATTAGTGTTAGCCAAATGTGCTCGAAGCATTTCTAAATCACTAAATGCTGATTCAAAGGGTAATGTTAGTTCGCCTTGGCCAATAATTTCTCGAGTTTGGGCGAAAAACACAATAGATAACATAAGAGTTCCTTGATTAGCCGCCGATAGATGCAAGGTGCGGTGTATTACCGGTGTCACCTTGTTGTAGATAATGGCTAACTTTTTTGGTTTGTACCGCTTGTTGTAAACGATCGATAAGTTGAGGTTGTTGTTCGTCGTGTTGAATTAAATCGCGAATATCCACGCCATCTTCACCAAACAAACACAGATGCATTTTTCCTAAAGCACTAACACGTAGTCGATTGCAGGTGTCACAAAAGTCTTTGGCATAAGGTTGAATTAAGCCAAGGCTACCTTGATAGTCTGGATGAGAATAAACTTGTGCTGGACCATCATCTTTAGCGCGCAATTGTTGCACCCAACCCTGCTGTTGTAAGAAGGTTTTGATGCCGTCGCCAGATAAATGGTGCTGATTAAAGAAATCACCAGTTTGGCCACATTCCATTAATTCAATGAAGCGCATTTCAATGTTGCGGCTCTTAATAAATGCCAAAAACTGCTGCAATTCATTGTCATTAAATTGTTTGATGAGTACAGAATTGAGCTTAATTTTTTCAAATCCAACTTCAAGGGCTTTATCTATACCGCGCATGACATCGTCAAAACGATTGACGCCGGTAATTTTATTAAACAGATGGGGTGTTAGACTATCGACACTGATGTTGAGTTGATTCAGTCCAGCATCTTTCCATGTTTGTGCATGCTTCGCGAGATTGTAGCCGTTGGTAGTCATGGCTATTTTTTTGATATTTGGAATAGCGGCAATCGCTTCGATAATTTGAGGTAAGTCTTTACGTAAACCCGGTTCACCACCAGTAATTCGTACTTTTTGTGTGCCTACTTTTGCGAAGGTTTTTACAGTGCGTTCAATTTCATCTAATGAAAGAAAACATTGTTTTTCGGTATGCTGATAACCGTCCGGCAGGCAATATTCGCATTTGAAATTGCATACATCGGTAATTGAAAGGCGTAAATAATAAAACTTACGGCCGTGGTTATCACTTAATTGCATAGTTTTGCCTAAAAAATTGCCCTAATGAGCTAATGATTAACTCTACCATTAGTTTACCTCATTAAAGGTGGATCAAGATCAAACAATATGAACAGTTTTTGATAAAAATAATTTCACTGCTGTGTCTATTATTTAGCGAAGTAACCTTTCCATAACCTTGCTAATGCAGCTTTCAAGTGCGCTTGAAAATCTTCATTTTGTTGACGCTGTCGTTGTTGCCACAATCCCAAAATAAGGCCGTGACTATCGCTAAATAGCGCCAATGCTTGGGCTTCAGTCAACATTGGAAATTGTTGACTTATTTGTGCCGCGACATGATTGGCGTGATTATTCATCCATTGATAGTACTCATTCTTAATTTGCTCATTACAGCCCGGTTCTAATGTTGAACACGATAAACTAGCCAATGGAAAAAATAGTGGGTCTTCTAATGGGTATTTCACAAAACAATTTAGTAACTCCGCCAAGCTTTGTGTCGTGGTAAGCGTGTGTTGTAATTGCTCAAACCACACTTGGTAATGCTGTTGTAGCAACGACAGATAAATAGTTTCTTTGCTTGAGAAGTAAAGGTAGACAGTTCCTTTCGCTTGGCCGCAATCTTTAGCGATAGTCGCAACGGTTGGCAAGATAAAGCTTTCTTGAAACAGTGAAGCCGCTGAATCGATGATGGCTTGATGTTTTTGTTGCTTTTCTTGGTCTGTATTAGCGCGTGATGTCATTTTTCATGCCTTCCATTGCTAGTTTGTGGAGTCAAGACAAATTATTGAGTGCGTCATTGCGATCGATCAATATTTGAAATCGCAATCTGATTAATAATATACGTTAATCTTTAAGTGAACATTGGTCAATAGCGTGAATAAAACAATAGAATGGGATCAGGCTTTAATTGAAAAATACAATTATAGCGGTCCAAGATATACATCGTATCCAACTGCTCTCGAATTTAGCGAAGAATTTGCTGAAGATGACTTTGTTCAAGCCGTCACTAATAGCAATAATGAAAGTCTATCGCTCTATATTCATATCCCTTTTTGTCACATGCTTTGTTACTACTGTGGCTGTAATAAAATTATTACTCGCCATGCCCATAAAGCTGATCAGTACTTAGAGTTTTTAGCCAAAGAAATTACGGCGCGTGCTCAATTATTTAAGCATCAGACTGTTACTCAAATGCACTGGGGCGGTGGTACACCGACGTTTTTGACCAAAGAACAAATATCTTCGTTAATGAATTTATTACGCCAAGAATTTAATTTTGCTGATATCGGTGAATACTCGATTGAAATTGACCCACGTGAAATTGAATTAGACACATTAGATCACTTGCGTAACGAAGGCTTTAACCGCATTAGTTTGGGGGTGCAAGATTTCAATAAAGATGTTCAAGTCGCTGTTAATCGTGAACAAAGTGAAGAATTTATTTTTGCGATGATTGAGCGTGCTCGTGAGCTTGGCTTTGTGTCCACCAGCATTGATTTGATTTATGGACTTCCCCATCAAACCACGGAATCATTTGCTAAAACAATTGCCCGTGTTATTGAATTATCGCCAGATCGCTTGTCTGTTTTTAACTATGCTCACTTACCGCAAATTTTTGCTGCGCAGCGTAAATTAAAAGAAGAAGACATGCCGTCTCCTCGCGAAAAATTACAAATCTTAGAAAATACCATTAATCAGCTGGTTGCTGCTGGCTATCAGTACATTGGCATGGATCATTTTGCTAAACCTGACGATGAGTTATCTATTTTACAAAACAATGGCAAATTGCACCGTAACTTCCAAGGTTACACTACACAGCCAGAGTGTGATCTTTTAGGGTTAGGTGTTTCAGCTATTAGTCAAATTGGTAATTGTTACGCCCAAAACCAAAAAGATATAAAGCAGTATTACGCCAGCGTCGACGAACGATCTAATGCACTATGGAAAGGTGTTGGGTTAGCTGAAGATGACTTTATTCGCCGGGCAGTGATCAAACAATTGATCTGTCACTTCGAGTTAGATTTTGGATCAATAGAATCGCAATGGGATCTTAGCTTTGAAGAGTACTTCAAAGAAGATCTTCAATTACTTCAAACGTTTATCGACGATAAATTGGTTGAATATGATGCCCGTTCATTAAAAGTGACACCGAAAGGTGAATTATTAATCCGTAATATCTGCATGTGTTTTGATGTTTATTTGCGCGATAGAGCCCGTCAACAGCAGTTTTCAAGAGTTATTTAATTTAAAAAAGTTATTCGAAATACAGCGTTTTAGTCTACAGTTACATTCCTTAACTAAAACGCTTTTTTGGATTTTTAATGCAAACGGACTTTTCTCAATACACCCTCGAAGAACTCATTTCAAAAAGAAAAAATCTTGACCCGCAAAGGCAACAAAATGAGATAGATGACTACGATGATGAAATTGATCGTCGATACGATGAACTTGAAAACTCGCATCGAAAAACTAACGAAGTTATCCCCCCAAATTTTATTAATGTCGCTCGATTCATCTGTGGCGGGTTTGCTGCGTGGATTATTGCGACCACATTATTCACCATTTCAGATAGTTATTTTCAAGTAAAATCACCGTTATTATCTGAACTGCATCAATATGATGCTGTTGTAACCAATACAAGCTGTACAGTAGGCAGCGCTGATTTAGAAGTCATGGATGAATTTAGCATGCTAGAGATCGATTCTATGGGCGATGCATTTTCAGCGATAGGTATTACTGATAAACAGTGCGATAAAATTTCTGCGCATCTTAGTACTGCAACGATGGTAACGTTGTGGCATCAATCGGGGGAAGTATTTCAGATTGATGCGGATGGCCATCAATTATTAACGTATGAAGAAATGAATAAGATCAGAACGCGTTTAATGGCGTTAGATGTTGCACCTGCGCTAATAACGATATTTTTATTTTGGATGTTTCTCGGTAAGTTTGTCATTAAGGCGGTAAAGATAGCATTGAGAGGACAGCTGTTGGATGAGTGAATAGTTTGTACTATGATAGCTCGATGATTTTAAAAGGATTAATGCTTTGAAGCTTGATTACACCACATATTCTCTTAAAGACTTATTGGAAACAAGACGCCGCATTGATGCCGAGCGTTATCCTGAGAACTTCGATGCATTAGTTAATGAAATAGAACGTCGCCGCCTCTGTGGCAACTTACACGGCAGTAATACCGAACATCTTAGTGGTTTTAATGATGACGACGATGATGAAGCTGATACATTTTTTGTCGATTTCAAATCCAATGGGCATAAAAAACGTCGGCGTTTTGTGATCACTGCCGTGCTGGCGGCTACTTTGTGTATATTGGCATTAATCGGCAACGAATATTGGGTCACTTCATTAGAAAATGTTCGGCAATACAATACGACCGTGTCTGACATGCGCTGCGTGGTGACTGATGTTGAAGATGAAGAAACAGGAAATATTCGTCGCTATATCGACTTAGAATTATCATCAGGATCTGACTTATTTGCTGCATTTGATATCAATCATCGTATGTGTAAAACCATCAAAAAAGAATACCCTAGCGGTGCTCAGATCAATGTGTGGCATCAAGACGGTGTTATCTATCAACTGAAATCTGACGATAGAATGTTGTTGTCATATCGACTCTTAAAGCCGCGTATTAGAGCGTTTCAAACACAAAATACATTATATTATATCTTTGGATTACTCTTTATATGGTTACTGTGTTTTAAGACATTTATAAATGCCGTATCTCCCGGTACCTTTACAAAAGACGATACTTATTACTGATTAAATAAATGCGCCGATGCGATATCAATTATGAAAATTAGATAGCAATTGGCGCACACTTATTACAATAATTTATTGTGGTCTATCGCCATATTCTTTTTAAGAAATCGATAGAGCTTTTTATCCTTTATTGGATCAATTGATTTTAGTTTACCGCCAATATTATCTGCTAATGACTTTTCGAGTAAATATTGATAAGCATAGATCCCTATTTTGCTTGACGGTGAATGCTTGGCTTTGGGATCAATAAATAAACTGACTTGTTTATCCATTGATTCCACATTGAGCGCGTAGTCTTTTACGTCAGCAATAAATACGCGACGATCATTTTTACCTGCCCACATAATTAACGGCTTTTTAATGTGTTTAGCGTGTGCTGCTGGTGATTTTTCATAATGCTTGGCCATTAGTTCTTTATCATCCCAGTCAACCACCAATTGTTTCATAAAGTATTCACGCATATATTGATTGGTTTGCTTCGTGAATCGATAATAATACATCGCCGAACGGCCAATATCATGAGGCGGTGCACCAGCAAACCCCACTTGAAATAAGTCTGGCGTATAAGCTAATGCGGCAAGTGTGCTGTAAGCCCCAAATGAATGGCCAACAACAGCTAATCGATTTTTATCGCCGACATTATTGTTCAATAAATAGTGAACGCCATCAATGATATCGCGCTGAATCCGCCCATCACCATGTTCACCCTTTGTACTGGTAAGGTAGTCTTTACCAAAGCCAGTTGATGAGCGAAAGTTTGGTTCAAATACTATGTAGCCACGGTTAGTTAACAATTGCGTTGAGCGTTGATATTTGTCGGTTACACGGCTCCATGGACCACCGTGGACATTTGTGACTAATGGAGCTTTACTGATATCAACGCCAGAGGGCAACGTTAAATATCCTTGTAATTGATAGCCGTCGCGACTCGTGTAATGTATTGGAAATTTTGCAGCAATATCATGTTGTTTAAGCATTGGTTTATTTGCATTCGCTTGTTCAACAATTGGTTTTAAAGGGCGTGTTAACGTTTTGGTTGTTGGTTGATATAGGTAATAACGTACCGAGTTGTATACATTGTTATTATCTATGATTAGCCAAGGTTGTTGATTAATATCTTGTGACAATGATGCACTAATACGCATGGACGAGGTTGCTAATTTTTTCTCTATTAAGTTAATGTGTTGCTGTAATTCTTTGTTATCTGAATAGTTCTTAATATAGTCGCCGTGGTAACTCAAAATCGGTGCACTAATTAATTGTTTTTTCTGATTAAATTGAAATACAGCGCCAGATAGGTCTGCGCGGTTTATAGGATCGGAATGCACTGTTTTTACACTGCTAGATGATAAATCAACGAGCGCTAGCCGGGTGAGATCTGATTGATAATTTGAGATTAACAATAGATTTTGTCGTTTTCTATCGAAATAGATAGCACCGCATTGATCATCCCATTCACATTGCCAGAGAATTTTTTCTTGCCTGTTGGCAATATCAATAATGTATTTTTCACCTTTGTTGCCGTCTGCTTCATTGTAGCGGGATAGGATAGAAGGATTTCCGGCAGCATCTAACCCAAAACTTGAAAAGCGATGGGGCGTTTGATAAATCACAGATTCTTTTCCGTTGCTCTCTACACGAAGTACCTGATATTGCTTAGTTTCAGCATGCCATCGACGCACAATAATACTATTGGTGAAGGTATTATCATCACTAATAATTTTGTCGTGATAGCGATTATTTTTGTCGAACAAAATTTGCGGAGCACTGCCCTTGTTTACGCCAACAACAGCAATGCTTTTACGCGTCTCAAAAAACATAGATTGGCTATCGACAGTCCATCTCACATTAGATAACTGTTTGGTACTAAAGAGTTTATGAGATTTTTTAGTAGCAATCTCGTAAATCCACAATGAAACAATACGTTTATGATCTGGCCCACTTTTCTCAAAGTAATTTAAATACTTGCCATTTGGGGACAGTGACACACCATAAATGTTGCTGGCATTAAAAATAGTTTGATAATCATGTAGCTTAGGGATTGCCTTTGATTGGCTAATGGTTATTTGCTTTTCAAGCGCTGACGGTGATGAATAAACAGCTTCTTCTGCGAGTTCTTCATTTAATTCAACAATGAAAATAGCATGAGCTGATCCTGATAAACACGCAGCAGTCAGGCTCAAAATACTTAATAGCTTTGATAATGATTTCATAATGTTTACTCGCTTGATGCTGCTTTTGCAGCATCAAGAATTAATGATGGTTAATCGGGATTGTGTTTGGCGGCGTATAATGCTTCGCGCCAATTAATCATAAAGAAGAATGCTAATAGTCCTGGCAGAGCACAAATTAAATTGAGTATGCACCACATCAACGTATTGCTGGTGGACAGCTTTATTCTTCGTGCCAATAACAAAGTCACTAGGGCACTGAATATCGCTGCAAACAAGATGAGATAGTATGTTTGTGGCGGATAAGCTTCAAATACTTCGTCTATTGACATAAAAGAGTCTTTGTATGACGGTTTCGTTAACGATTCTAAGTAACGGAAACCTAAACCAACAACAATAGGCGATATCCAATAATCCTGTGTTGATATCCATGATGGGATTGGTCGATATCCTTTAAAAGAATGCGTTGCCAGTAGCTCTGATGAACCATCATGTTTCACATAAAGAAGGCCATAACCCGGTTTTCTATAGCCATGAAGCATTCTGCTTTTGTAATCCAAAAGATAGCCGTCAATAAGGTCGGTATATCGAATGGTTAATGTTGGATTGTAAGGATATGGATGCTCAATAACGTATGCTGGGTGCGTGTATTCATTAGCTTCGTCAAAACGTCCATAATCAAATGCATAGAGCGATTTATCTGAAATAACTAAGTAATAATCGCCCGATTGTTGAGGAGCAACATTACTTTGGTATTGTTCACCATTGGTAAGTTGATGCTTAATCTCGATTTCACGTTGTGAAAAGTCGACGACATAAATGGTGTCATTTGTTTGAATAAACTTATTAAATAAAACGCTTGGAACACCGCCAAATCTATCTTGCTCATTGATTGTGGCATCTGCTGCTAAGAAACCCTGTGCGCCAACAAAACCGACTGGCTCATCTGTGATCAGGTGATGGCCAACGAGCACGCCCTTTTGATGAGAAAATACCCATTGAGTTTTGTTGACGGAATCATTAAGCGCAAATTGCTTATCTTGGTGTTGTATTTGTCCAACCAATTGTTGAGGCGTAAACCTTGTGCTTAATCGTTGAATTTCTGCTTTTTCTAAGCGCTTTACCAATTGTTCTTTTTGCGGGTAATCATCATCAATAAACTTTTCAGCTAATTGAGGAGCTTTCAAGCGCCACACTTCGCTGTAGTATCCAGCATGCTGATCTTGCGAATACTGATCGGGATGTTTGTCTATCAACATTAATGGAAAGTGATAATAAGTCACTTGCATGAAAATGATAACTGCAGCGAACCAAGGTTGCAGTGTAAGTGCACTAAATAGCACTAATCGCTTGTCACTAAATTGTTCAGAGAGATTAACTTTGAACGATATTCTTGATAAAACAAACGTAATACACAAGGTTAATATATCTAGGCCAATGAGAACGTCACTACTTATGATATCGCGTGAGCCCGTGATGAGAATGATCCAACTAAAGCTTAAAATTGCGGCTTTGTGAGGAGACAGCATAACGTAAGTGCCGACAAAATAACTCGATATCGATACAAATAACAGATGCAATATCCATAGATAATATCTTCCTTCAATGACCATATTAGTCGTCAGATCATAACCTAAGGTTACTGTAATAAAAGGGAGTATTAGAGCGCTGACTAACAATAATGCGCCAGCTCCAATCAATGAAAGATGAATATTCTTGGTCGCAATTGGTCGATGTACCAAATAAGTCCATTGTGCTTTTCGGCGATGCAAATACATTTGAATTACACCAAATATAAAGCTCGCTGCAATCACAATAAGATACACCGAAAATGTTTTCATTGTCTTCATTTCAGTAAGCGGAATAGACGTTGACGCATAAGTCCAACATACTGTTAAAACAAGGCCGAATATAAAGGCTATTTTTTTGAAACGATGTAACTCGTTTTTAAATAAATCAAACATGTGCTGCCTCCTGCTTGAAGTCGTTGCGCAGAGCATCGCGCCAATCATTAATAATCAAAAAAGCAATTAATGCGGGTAGTGCACCAATTAAGCTTAAAGCGACCCATAGCCAGCGATTGCTTGGAGACATTGGTAGGCGTTTGGCAATAATTAAGGTAATTAGCGCAGAAAATAATGCCATACCAATACAGAATGCCCAGATACTTGGTGGGTAGCTGCGTTGCCAGAAATATTTCATGGACTCTGGTGTCGTTTTTACAGTGGTAAGAATACGCCCAAGCGAAAATTCAATTACATTGGACACTATTGGAGATAAGGTGAAATATTGCTCGGTCAGTAAACGAGACTGATGGCGAATATTAAACTGTTTTACCGCAAGTGAGGTAATGTCGTTATCATGTGTGACATAAATGAGCTCACTGCCTTCTTCTTCAAATCCAAAGAAGTGAGAGCTGCTAAATAGAAACAAATAACCGTCGGTCATCTGACTAATTTCAATATGCATGTTGTTTTCTAAGGCGATTGGTAAATTCACGCTATGTAATGGTTCAATAAGGCTTGATGCCGTCGAAAAGTCGGTTTTATTGAATAAAACAAGTCGCTTGTTGGTGCGAAGTAGCGTGAGATCAAAAGCCGATACAGGTGAGCCAGCGAAGATTTCATCTCCCGATAGTGTGTAAATAGGCGTTATCTTTTGCGCTTTAAAATCAATATTAAACAGCGTGTTTTGGGTGTAGATATACTGTGAGCTAATAATATTAGGCACATACTCAAATTGCTGTTGCGGTGTTATTTTTTCTGACGCAGCTACAAATCCTGCTCTCGTCAACAATCCAGCATGTTCATCCGTTTTCATACTGCGTCCTTCAAACACCATCTTGTCATGGGAAAACACCCATATAGTGTTGTCTTCCCCCCATATTTCATAACCACGATCGCTAGTAAACAGTTGGCCTTTGGTTACTTCAACACGCTTGCGCAATCCAAAACTTTTAAATTTAGCCAAGCTCAGTTGTCTATTTAACGCTGGCGCTAAATCGCTATCACTTTTGGCAAGCAATGCTGCAAACTGCTGTTTGGTGTCGCTGAGAACAAAAGAATAGTAACTATCTTTTGTTAAATCTTTATTGGGGTGAATGCCCATCATGCCCATTGGCACGTGATAATAAACCGCTTGCAAGCTGCCTAATATCCAAAAGAGCAGTGGTTGCATTGCGACACTCATCAACACAATCATCGATTTTTTACTGGAAAAAATAGAGAGATCTATTTTAAAAGCGCTACGAGACATGTAAAAGCTTAAGCCACAAAAAATAGCAGCATTTAATAACATGTAGTTGGCGTGAATGGTGTTTCTAGCGCACAAATACGCCACCATCCATAACGACATAATCACCAATTTTGATGGCGATAAAACAGCGTATGTCGTAATAAAATAAGCCGTTGCCGCAATTAACATCATTTCGACACACATCAGATAGTGACGCACATCTACTACGTTATTAGTCATTAAATCTAAGTAAGCAACGACGCTAACAAAGGGAAAAATAAATCCAGCGAAAATAACACAAAGCGCTGCTGCACTGAGCGCCAAATGGATTTTGGACATTGATAATGGCCGATGTATTAAATAGGTCCAATGGTTCTTACGCTTATGTAATAGCATTTGCACAGCGCCAATACCCACACCTGCGCTTAACGCACACAGCATTAAAATAGCGTGTGTGAAATAGATAGGCTTTAAGATTATCATCATTTTACCGATGATAATCCAACACAGGATTTGTAAAAAATAGGCGGCAAGCGCTACTAAGCGATAGCGTTTAAACTCGCTCAAAAATAGATCAAACATAATAATTCCTAAACCGAGGTTGGTTGTGGGGCCTTATGATTCTTAGCTAAAACAGAGTTAACGGCTTTTTCCAAATTAATGGGAGAACGCACGATTCCTTGAGCACCATTGCGTATTAGAAATGCTTCGAACTCGCTGCTATCTTGATCGCTAACGATTAAGTGATATTGCCCTTCGATAGATTTTTTAGTGAGTAAACCAGGAATATCATCATTGCTTGGCGCTTGATTGGAAAAATCGCAAATCCAATAATGAATGCGTTCTAAAAATTCGTCGGGGCTCGCTACATACTTCACTTCGCCTTTTTCCATAATCACTAAATTTTCAGCAACACGTTCAATTTCTTCCATCTGATGAGAGCAATAAATGATGGTTGTGTTATTGTCGGTTTCTGTGTACATCAACGCTTCTAAGAAGGCTTGTTTCGCAACAACATCAAGGCCAAGCGTTGGCTCGTCTAAAATAAGCAAATCTGGTGATTGTGCTAATGCCATCGACAAATTTAAGCCGGCGCGTTCACCCCGTGATAAACCAGATATTTTTTGATCTCCTTGCACATCAAAATTGCCAATGACGGTATCGTAAATATCTTGACGCCAATTACTGTATAAATTGCGCTGCATCTGTGTTATTTCATCTGCAGTCATCCATGTTGGCAGAGTGTGTTCTTCATTAACGTAGCCAATTCTTCCACGCATTTCAGGCGTTAACTCACGGCTATTCATACCTAAAATGGTTGAACTGCCCAGTGTTGGCGCTTCAAGGCCAAGTAAAATTCTAAATAATGTTGATTTACCCGCGCCATTTGCACCGATCAGTGCGTGGATACCGCCTTGGGGAATCTTTAAATCGAAAGAGTTTAGCGCTAACTTCTTGCCAAATCGTTTCGTCAAACTACTCGTTTCAATGATGTAATCAGTCATTGTCTTTATCTCGCTGAGTTAATTGGTTTAATTGTGCCAACACATAGTCACTCACCTGTTGCGGTGTAAAATCTAAATGCATGACGTCATTAATAAACACCTGCGTTGCTTGTGCTAACTTATCGCTTTGCTCTGCACTCGACAGTTGCTGAGTTACTTCACAAGCAAAAACGCCAAGTCCTTTTCTAGACTCCAACACACCTAAGTTGGTGAGCTCGGTGTATGCCTTGGCAACGGTATTGGCATTAATGGTTAATTGCATGGCTAGGCCACGCACGCTAGGTAACTTAGCCCCTGCTGGAATCTTGCCAGTGGTAATTTCCCTGCGTATTTCATCGACTATTTGACGAAAGATAGGTCGGGCGTCCCCGGGTGCTATCTGAATCGCAATGGCAGTCACTTTTGTCATTATTATAAACTTAAGGTGTACTATGTGTGCTAGTACAGTAATACAGTTTGATGAGGTGTGCAAGAAATGATCTGAATTAATTCCATTAATTAAAATCAAAGAATTCTAAAGTTTTATTAGAAATAGGTTGTCAAAACCTAATCACGTGAAAAGAAAAGCGCTTATAAGCCAGTAATAAAACGACAATGGCAAATGTGTTTTACTAGCGAACTCTCTATCTCTAAATTACGATATATAATATTTTGTTTTGACATTGTAAATTTGAAACAAATATGTAACATACCCTACTTCGTTATTAGAGTCAGTGACGAAAACCTCATGGTAAAGGACTACATATAAGCTCAGGATGGCCAACAAACTTCTTTTTTACATTCCTTTATTACTTTTAGACAAACATTAGATTGTGGTTGTACCGCATTTAAATTGTGGATAAAAATATGTCTCTCAAAGTAAAAAGTGCTGCTTTAGCAATACTATCAATAACCCTATTTCCTACATATGGAATGCTTGCTCAAGATTCAGGACCTGAGTCCGAATTTTTAAAAAAACCTTCTGAATTTGAATTAGAAAGGATGGCTCCGAGAACGGAGTTAGATATGTTGTCTACTAATCTTGCTGGTGAAAACATTTCATTAGCCGATGGTGGATTGTCATTTAGCAACATTGACGTTTCAGTGCCTACTGACATGGCTATTTCAGCTACAATTAAACGAACATATCAACGATTATCTGGTTTAAATGACAAAGACGCATCAGCTTTTGGTGATTGGAAATTAGATATTCCTCGCATTGAGTCTACTGTGTTATTTGGCGACTCTCGCGAAAGTAGAAACTTTCATCCAGAAACCGCATGTTCTCGATTGTTTAGCCCAGGTTCTGTCGTTGGTGCATTAGGTCAAACTATAGATCAAATAAGCTATTGGAACGGTGCTACATTATCTCTTGTTGGTCAAGGTGGGGGGAAATTATTACAAGGAGAGACTGGTTACAAAACAACAACAAATACTTTAGTTTCATGTCATACCGCGTCAGATAATTCACAGTATTTTCAGGCTAAAACATCTGAAGGAATTACCTATGAATTTAAACAGCGAAGAGTCATACACGGATTCCCGCTCATTAGGAAATTTAAAGCTGCAGGGCGTGCTCAGCTACAATATTTAGTTACTAAAATTACAGATAGATTTAACAATGAGTTGCATTATAACTATACAGATGAAAACTTAACATCGATCACATCAAAAGCTCATGGTAGTCCTACAACTCGCGCGCTTATTTCACTTGTGTACATTAATAATGTTGTCGAAAGTGTAACGGCAAATGGAAAGACATGGCAATATAAGTATGATGATGCACATAATCAACAACGCCTTACATCGGTCACTTTGCCAGATCAGCGTCAATGGTTATACAACTTTCCATTTTTCATTGGTTATGCGCCTAAGTTTGAAATAAAAGGGACTACTATTTATAAATCCAATCAGGAACCAGCAAATCCTGCAGCTTGTGATTATATTGGATTGAGTGATCTTGGAAATAAAATAACAGTAACTCATCCTCATGGTGCAACAGCAACTTTTGACTATGAATTATTAGTACATGGTAAAACAGAAGTTCCTGCCGACAAAATGAATCGCAGTCCACAGTCATCAAAACCTGCCTATAATATTAATAGTTGCTACGCTGCGATTGCCATTAAGAAGAAAACACTCACAGTAAATGATGATATTTACACTTGGAATTATGATTATTCTAACAACACAAAACACTGGAATATCGATAAATGGTTAACTGGTGAACTCACGTCACCATATACCTTTAACCAAGACAATGTGGTTTATGGTAATGCAGCAACAAAGAAAGCATATTGTGATACTAAAGAAGAATGCCGTAAAATCCCGACTCACTTTGGTTTTGAACAATTAGACTTGAGAGTCTTAAAAGTTATTGGGCCATCAGGCAGCAAAATTAAGCATTATATTAGTAAACGCTGGGATCATACTGAAGGTAAAGTTGTAGCGACACAAATATTAGATACATCAGATAATGTACTGAATACTACAATTAAACAATTTAGCATTAATGATTATAAGGGAGATGCTGGGCTTCATGACCACCAATATAGCACTAACATTGCGCCTATACACAATCAAATAGTGACAGCGTCACACACTGAAATTCGCAATAATGATACCTACTTTACTGATTATCAAGCATATAATGAATATGGTGCTTTATTAGTGTCAAAATCCTATAATTCTTACTCTAATAATCAACGTTTTGTAAAACATACTTATCAGCACGATACAACAAATCATTTATTAAATTTACCTTCGATGAAACAAGTATCCAGTGATGGTAGCAATTGGGTAACAGTAAATGAAGCGACTTACTACCCAGCAAACAGCAACTACCCCTTTCTGCCTCATCAGCAAAAAATTATGGGGAATGTAGTGCGAACCTATAGTCAATATCACGGTGACGGCAATATTAAGCGCATCGATTATCAAGGCACTAATCAGTACGAGTTATACGAAAATTACAAGTTAGGCAAAGCGCAAAAAGTGACTCTGCCCTGTAGTTCAACTAATGGTTGTGGAATAACTAACAGCAGTACGGCGAATACTGTCGTCGCTTTGATGAATATAAATGATAATGGAACGGTTGACAGTATTACTAATTTTAAAGGGCAGACGACTCATTACGACTACGATGGGATGGGTAGGTTGACCAATATTGATATTGCTGATTCCTCTTGGAATGATACAAATATCACTTATACAACGACATCTGATAACCTATTTTTACAACAGATCACAAAAGGCAAATACAAAAAGCAAACTTATTACGACAGTTTATTGCGCCCAATTTATACACTTGAGCAAGATATTACGTCTTCAGCGTCCACTAAACACGTAACTCAACAATTTAATCACAATAACCAAGTGGTTTTCTTGTCATACCCTAGCAATGTTAAAAATACGACAGTGGGTATCGTCAATGAATACGATGCCTTGGGACGAATCATTGAAACACGCTCTACAGATAATGAAATAGTTACTACTCGAGAATATCTATCGGGCAATGAAATAATCGCTACGGATTCTAATGGTTATTCAACAACTACTGCTTATTTAGCCTATGGTAATCCTGCTCAAAAATTGCCAACGGAAATCAGAAGCCCCGAGCAAGTTACTACTTCAATAACTTACAACTACCTCGATCAAGTTTCAGCTATAAATCAAGGCGGTGTCACTGAAACTCGAATTTATGATGAACTGGGGCAATTGTGTAAAACTCATCGACCAGATGTAGGAATGGCAGCGTTTGGTTATGACAGTCAGCGTAGGCCAGTATGGCAATACTCAGGTAACCTATCTAATTCGGGATCTTGTACTGTTACATCTACTCAGCGTGAACAGGCAATGTCTATTTCCTATGACAATCAAGGAAATATCTGGAAGCAACAATTTAGTGATAATACGCCAGATAAAACCTTTGAATATGATGATGTTGGATTACTCAAAAGTCTCATTGCGGGCGCCGTAACCTGGTCGTATTCGTATGACAATCAAAACAACTTAACTAGTGAAACGCTATCTGTTGACAATAAGAGCTTTAATATTGGTTGGTCATATAATGCAAATAATCATTTAAACAGCATAACTTATCCATCTAACAGAACCGTAGAGTATGCGCCAAATGCGCTTGGTCAACCTACAAAAGCGAATAATTACGCAACGCAATTAAGCTATACGCCAAATGGTCAAATTGAAAGTATGCGCTTGGGTAATAATGTTGTAAAACTAACAGAGTTTGACGTTCACTCTAGGCCAACATTATTGCGAGACTCGTTGAGTAACCAAGATATTATTAATTATTCCTTAGGCTATGACGGTAATAGCAATCTCTCGTATCAAAATGACAATGTTAATTCTCAAAAGAGTATTAGTAGTCTTTCTTATGATGGATTGAATAGACTGACAGGTGCGGCAGGTAGTTGGGGGATTGCAGACTTTCAATATGACGGGCTTGGAAACATTACTCGCAAGCAGTTAGGCAATAAAGTCATCAACTACCAATACCAGAACAATCAATTGACTAGCGTTAGCGGTTCGCTTGTTAAGGCATTCGATTATGACAATCGCGGCAACATGATAAAAAGTGGTAGTCAGTCACTAACTTTTAACCGATTAAATCAAGTCACTCATCTAAATAGTAACCAATACATTTACGATGGTTACGATCGCCGTGTTAAGGCAGTAACGAATTCAGGAACGACTTATTCTGTTTATAGCAAAAATGGAAAATTGATCTATCAAGTAAATATAGATAAAAACGATACAACCGATCATATTTATATTGCTGATAAATTAATTGCAAAAGTGACTAATGGTCTGCGTAAGCCGACTTTGAACACCAGTGAGCCTGTACTAGGAACTGGAAAAGTGACATTTTCATGGAATTCTATTCCAACAGCGACTCGCTACGAGTTAGAAAAGAAAACTGGAAGCAGTTGGAGCAATATTTATAGCGGAAGCGGATTTTCCTATATAGCTACAGAAACTGCGACAGGCAGTTATGAATACAGACTGAAAGCTTGTAATTCTAAGAAGTGTAGTAGTTATGATAATTCAGAGCTGATCAATATTCTATTTAAACCGAATGCTCCTTCGGAGGTTTCTGTACCTGTAACTACAAGTCAAAACGGAAATATCTCTATAAGTTGGAACCAACCATCACATACAGATAATTTCAAGCTCTATCAAAAGTCTAGCGCCAATAGCTGGCAATACATTAAGTCACTGAGTGCAGTGAGTTATAGTGTAAATGGATTAGGCAATGGGAGCTATACCTATGCTGTTGAAGCGTGTAATGCGGCAGGTTGTAGTGCGAAACGAATTTCAAATAGCATTTCCGTTTTGCATCCAGCAGCGACTCCTAGCTCTATTAACGCTCCTAAAGGTACGGATACTGACGGTGCTTATACTATTTCGTGGTCATCAGTAAGTACGGCAACCAAATATCAATTATCTCAAAAGATAAATAGTGGTGCTTGGGCTATCGTTAGCGATGGCACCAACTTGAATAAAGCTTTTAGCAGTAAAGGCAATGCAAGCTATCAGTATGCCGTGCGAGCATGTAACGCGTCAGGTTGTAGTGCTTATAAATATTCATCGACATTCAGCGTTCTATTGCCGCCTGTGGTTCCTAGTACCATCACAGTACCAACGGGGAATGACGTTGATGGTGCTTATACAGTATCTTGGCCTGCTGTAAGTACAGCAACGAAATATCAGTTGGCCCAAAAGGTTAACAATGGCGGCTGGGTAACTGTGAGTGATAACTCAAACCGCAGTAAGGCATTTAGCGGCAAAGGAAACGCTACATATCAATATGCAGTTCGTGCCTGTAACGCGTCTGGATGTAGTGGTTATCGTTACTCAAGTACCTTCAACGTATTATTGCCACCACCAGTACCTAGCAGTATTTCAGTGCCAACAGGCACCGACCCTGACGGCGCTTATACCGTATCGTGGCCAGCAACAAGTACTGCAACTCGCTACCAGCTATCTCAAAAAGTAAATACTGGTGCTTGGGTTAGTGTTAGCGATGGCACAAATCGTAGTAAGGCTTTTAGTGGTAAAGGCAACGCCAAATATCAATATGCCGTACGTGCTTGTAATACGTCAGGCTGTAGTGGATATAGATACTCAGCTACATTCAACGTATTGTTACCGCCTAGCGTGCCAAGCAGCATTAATGTACCAACATCAACAGATATCGATGGTGCATTTAGTGTCAGCTGGAATAGTGCCACTACAGCGACAAGTTATAGCCTCTATCAGAGTCTAAATGGTGGAAGCTGGACAACTGTTACCTCAGGTAACTTTACAAGCAAAGCATTATCAGGCAAAGGAAACGGAAGTTATCGTTATGCGGTAAAAGCTTGTAATAGTTCTGGTTGTAGTGGCTTAAAAACCTCGGCCTCATTCACTGTACTTCATCCTCCGAAAACACCTTCGTCGCTTAGCTTACCCAATAGTGATTTCGATGGAAGTTTCAACATGAATTGGAGTGCGAGTTCAACAACAACGCGCTATGAGCTTAGAGAAAAAGTAAACACTGGTAGTTGGAAGACAATTGGCACTAATTTCAAATCGTTAAGCTATACCCGAACAGGACGAGGGAGCGCTAACTATCAATATGGTGTTAGGGCGTGTAATACCTCAGGCTGCAGTAGCTGGCGCTATAGTGGCACATTAATTAATACATTAATGCCGAGTTCGATGTCTGCGCCTAGCGTTGATCACGATGGTCGTTTCTATATTTCTTGGGGGAGTGTATCAACACGAACCTATTACAAAGCACAGGAAAAAACAGGCTCTGGTAGTTGGAAAAACTTACTGTCGTCAACAACATCTACGGCTTATACCCGTCAAGGACGTAGTAGTAATAGTTATCAATATCGAGTGGCTGCATGTAATGCTCATGGATGTAGTGGATATCGAAATAGTGGCACTGTCGTTGTTACATTAACGCCATCGTCGATTAGTTATTCTAGCAAAGACCATGACGGTAGTTTTTCAGTGAGTTGGGGGAGTGTTTCAACAGCAACCAGTTATCAATTGGAACAATATAAATCCGGTCGCTGGACAACGGTTTATACAGGTTCATCTCGTAGTAAATCGATGAGCAATTTAACTGATGGAAATTATAAATATAGAGTGAAAGCTTGTCGCTCTGGTAGCTGTAGTGGATATAAGCAAGGCAATAATATATGGGTAATCCGTCCTAATCTCTCACTGACGTTTGCTTCGTCTGTTGTGATTAGTCCTCAAAATCTAAAGGTCAGTTGGAATGCTACAGGCGCCGACAAATGTAGCATTCAAGGTGCTCAAAACTTGAGTTCTGCCGGTGAAAGAAACATTTGGATCGGTTCTTCTAAAAATTACAGCATGACTTGTTATTTTGGGAGCAAGACAATAACAAAATCTAAATATATTCGCGTGAAATATAGTGGTGGCGGCGGTGGTATTGATTTTTAACCACAACTATTGAATCTATATTTAAGGAAAGATGATGAAATTTATGAAATTTTTAGTTGCACTCGTGATACTGCTATCTGCAACATTACAAGCGGAAACCGTTACCTATTATCACACTGATGCATTAGGAACACCTGTAGCAGCGACTGACGAAAGTGGTAATGTATTGTGGCGAGAGCATTACTCGCCATTTGGTGAAAAGCTCGATAATAGTCAGGCTTCTCAGTCAAATACAGTTGGTTATACAGGTCATCAATTTGATAGTGATACGGGGCTTGTTTATATGCAGGCACGATACTATGATCCAGTTATCGGGCGTTTCTATTCGAATGATCCGGTTGGATTTAGTAGAGTTGATAACTTTAATCGTTATGCTTATGCTGCAAACAACCCATATAGATATACAGATCCAGATGGAAGAGATATCTATGACATAAACTCGGCAATATATAATAATGGGGGACCTGTAGAAGCTTTTAATCATACTAATCTTTCCGCCGCACAAGCTAATTTTATTGTTGATGTCACGCCTGGGATTGGTGATGCAAAAGGTTTTCATGACGCGTATACATCTCCATCAGTAGTAAACATTTCTGCTGCTATAGTAGGTTTAGTTCCGTTGGTAGGTGATATTGGCTCAAAAATAATTAAAAGTGCTAAACCTGACTTTATAGTTTCACCTGCTGGTACAGTAATACCTACAAATAAAGATTTTAATTTAGTTGATTCCCATAAAAAAGGTGGTGACTGGTTCCAGATTCATAATAATCATAACGATGCCAAGGTCGGTGGTTCTCCCCATACGCACTATCCATTGCAGCATGGCCATAGTAGAACGAGAGAAATTAAGCGAACAAATGGAGCAGATTTAGATAAAGCAGATAGTGCTTTAAAAAGTGGAGCTATGAGAGTGCGAAAAAATCGTCGTGATAAAGGAGGCCAATAGTGACTCAGTTTGTATTAATAATATCGAACAGTTGCAATGAAAACTTGTTGCCTGCATCAAAAGAGTTTAATCTTTTTTCTTATGATGTTGTGAATAAAAAGTATCCCAATCTCTCTATCGTGGATTCTTATGTTATTGATTTTGAAAATAAAGATATTGATGATTTAATGCTGGATGCTCAGCAGCTTATTTCAAGTTCTTATAAATTTAAGCAGACTAAGCTTTATTCTATAATTCAAGAAATTGCAATAATAGCTGATGAAATAATTTTTTGGTACGGTTCAGATTGTGAAGATTTAGATAATATTTATGATGTAGAAACCCTTCTGGGCGAACTTGAAAGTTCGATTAGAGAATCAAATTGTGAATTTTATGCACATTTTAAGAAATCTAATAATGAATAATTAGATATAAAACAACTACAAATGACATTTAGCTAGGGGGGAAGTTCTAGTTTGGTGCATTGACGACGTATTGAGGAGCGACCATATCATCAGTCAAGCATTTTTATAGAATTTAATTGGTAATGATGTTTTTAAATCAGAGCTCACTATTTAGCAATAAGTGGTGAGCTTTTTTATGTTGATGATGGGCAATACTGCCAGCGAACTGAGCGGCGAATAATGGTTGTGGTGTGCAATGTTTGGCGCTGAGCTAGGCAAAGTATCACAGTGCCACTATGTGCTGACACCAGCGAAGTTGCCTAACCTCGCTGTTATCTATTGCCTATTCAAACCAATATAGTCTGCCCACTAAAATGGTGATTTTGCACAGAATCATTGTTAAAAATAAAGTACCTCTGTGCTTCTGATGTGTTTTCTAGAGTTGGAATCTTTATATGCGGTAATAAGCTGTTCAATCTTTAGCGGGATTTCCGACCCACTATCTATTTCTCGTAATGCTGAATGAACTTCGAACCAGTTATATTCAAATACCCAAAACAGTATATCAAGGCGCTTTTTTTTGCTGTTCTCAATCGAAATGAGTTTTTGCATGAGAACCAAAGTTTCACTAACGATATCATGATAAATCTGGAAGTTTTCAATTGGATATGGTGACTTAAAATAAGCACTAAAAAACTGATATTGCTTTTTACGCTTGGCGTTGAATAAATTTTCTGTAATGGGATTATGCTTTGATAGAAAGTATTTCCATATTAATGAATATAGAGCGTCGCTTAGCTCTGACAAAGGTTGAAAATAAAAAAATAAATAAAGGACAGGCTACTTTTTATTACTGATTATTGATATTTTGTTTGTACCTACTATGCTTTGAAATGTTTCAATCAGCGTAGTAGGAATTGTCATGACTAGAGCCCGTCACCAGCTAATTGATTTGTCAGCGACGTCGTATTATCACGTCATTAATCGATGTGTTCGCCGCAGTTTCTTGTGTGGTGACGACCCTTATACCAAGCGAAATTACGACCATAGACGGCAATGGCTCGTTGACCGTATTAAACGACTTTCTTCTATCTTTTCAATTAATATCGCGGCTTACGCGATTATGAGTAATCATTATCACTTAGTGCTACAGGTTGATAAAGTTCATGCTGATATGTGGTCAATGGATGAGGTGATTGAACGTTGGTATCAGCTATACAATGGTCACCCAATTGTTGATGAGTATTTAACTAACCCAGATATATCACCGATAAAATTAGCGAAAGTTGAAGAGTTTAGTGAGTTGTGGCGCGAACGTCTTTATGACATATCGTGGTTTATGAAATGCTTGAATGAACATATATCTAGAGAAGCGAATAGAGAAGATAACTGCACTGGAAAGTTTTGGGAAGGGCGATTTAAATCTCAAGCATTACTGGATGAAAAAGCACTTTTAAGTTGTATGGCTTATGTGGACTTAAACCCAATTAGGGCTGGTATCGCGACCAGCGTAGAAGATAGTGAATTTACTTCGATTAGTGAACGAATCAAACAATACAAATCTCATCAACGGCAACAACAAAGGCCTAATGAAGATTTTTATGTGCCAAGTCAGCCAAACTCGCTATTGCCATTATCTCCGATAGTAAATAATAACGCGATTCCTCTGAGCTATGGTGACTATTTTGAATTAGTTGATTGGAGTGGTCGGCACGTTGACCCAAAGAAAACAGGATTTATCGATGAAAGTGCCCCTCTCATTTTAAACACACTAGGTATTGAAGCTGAAGATTGGACATCGGCCGTTAAAGATTTCAGGCGTCAATATGGTAGTTTTGCAGGCAGTGAAATGCAATTGAGAGATTACGCACACCGTCATGGACGAAGTTGGTGTAAGGGTGTTGGTTAGTCGTTATTTAAATCATCTTTTTAGTTAATTTTCTACTATTAGCTATCGCTGATAGTGGCAAATTGTCTCGAATTCATCAATTATTATTGATTTGTACTAAGCCACTCTTTCGCTGCCTTAATATTTTCGCTTAAAACACACTGGGATGATTTACAAAGTATTCAAAGAAAGATTTTAGTGTATTTATAATGTTTATCTTTCAGTAAGATATGAGTGCCTGTCCTAAAATATATGCTGATTAAAGAAAAATAGTAATGGTATAAACTGTTGATTTTATAAAGTTAAAATGAGGGACTTTGTTTTCTAGATTTGTTACCGTAGCAAAATTGTCTCATTAGGAGTTTTAAATTGATATCTATAGTTATTTGTTTCTTTGCTTCTTTAATTTGGCTTTCTACTTTGACTTTTACGTTTCATAAGTCGATGGTTGATTCAGAAAACCAATCTGCTGGTATGAAAATGTGGTTGCACGTATACATTGCGGCTGTGTTGCCAAAGATGTTGGTACCTGAGTCGTTGTCGAGTGGATCTGTGTGGATAGCCAGATTGTCTTATTTAAGTTTAATCGTTTGCTTCTTTAGTTTTTATCATGCTGTGAAGTTTATTACTGAATAAAGTAAAGAATTTTTAAATGGTGAGTTCCTTATATTTTTGACTGCTTATAACTATGCTGTTATGGCGTGATAATTAAGATGTCCGTTATTATTTTGCATCAATTTAGAGCAATTGGGCGTCCACATTTAGATTGCTAAATATTTGTTACAAAATCTTCTCTGCAAAAACGTATTCCTCGATGTAAACGTGGCATTATACAGCGCTATAAAAATAATTATTTAATACAACTAACTACAGGCCATTCTATGAAGTTATTTAAAAAGTCATTGTTGGTGCTCAGCATCGCCAATGTTTCGGCATTTGCTGGCGCTACTATCTTGCCAGAGAGCGATTCGCTTGTTGCTAATCCAGCGGCTGTTTTATCAACAGATGAATTTAAAAAAGCCGATAAAGCTGACAGCAAAGCAAAAGCTGAAGATAAAAAGGGCGATAAAGGCGACGCTAAGAAAAAGAAGAAAAAAGATAAATTCAAAAAATACGATGATGTGATCACCGATAAAGCAGTGACATCAGAAGGTATTTTTACGACTCACCTTGTTGATAATAAAGTTTATTTTGAAATTCCAGCCGCTGAGTTTGGCCGTGAATTTGTATGGCAAATCAAAACGTCTGGTACTCAACCGGGCAAAGGGTTAATTAGTTCAGACATTGGCCGTCAATACGTGGTATTTGAACGCCATGGTGACAACGTTTTATTACGCAACCGTAACTACTCTGTAGTGTCTGAAGATGGTTCAAGAGAGTCATTAGTTGTTAAGAAAGCAACGATTGATGGCATTGTTGCTAAGTTCCCAATCACCACTTTTTCAAAAGACGATGCTAAGTCGCCAGTGATTGATATCACTAAACTTTATTTGGGCGGCAGCAAGGATTTATTCCCTAATCCGCGTAACCCTAAAGCGACTAAGTTTAAGCTTAACGGTAAAGCGGCACTAATCACCAAGGTTAAAGCGTTTGAAAAGAATATTGAAGGTACAGTATTAGCCCAGTTCACTAGCAGCAAAGGCAATCAAACTAGCGAAATTCGTCATTCTATTTTCGCACTACCTGAAACGCCGATGAAACCTCGTTTTTACGATAAGCGCGTTGGTTATTTCACGGCAAATTATTCAGATTTTAGCTCTGACAAAAATAAAGTAGATACGTTTAGCTTTATTAAACGCTGGCGTTTAGAGAAAAAGAATCCTGAACTGGAAGTTAGTGAACCAGTACAACCTATTGTTTGGTATATCGATCAAGGTACTCCGCAACGTTTCGTTGAAGCCTGTCTCTTATACACATCTGACGCTGCCGACGAAGAGGATAGTGTAGATCT
>OJBM01000182.1_pt1 | contig 26166 bp, 26 predicted proteins | sample 1591061 | NCBI WGS metagenome assembly OJBM01 (sample SAMN05416872, study PRJEB24817) | seawater metagenome | isolation source: Sea water | place: Canada:Atlantic | collected 2013-11
CTAAATGAAATGATATTTAGTATTCCAAATTCATTTATTTAATTCCAAAGCATCTGCGTTGTTATATGCATGGCGCTTTGAGACAACACTATCGATTAAAGCATCTAATTGATGTGTTTCGTGAGCCGCATTAATTAATACTCGTAGACGTTCATGTTCTTTAGGTACCGCAGGATACAGCAGGGGCTGAACCAAAATTCCCACATCTAACAAAGACTGATAAAGCTCTGCGCAGGGTTTATTTGGAAAAATAGTAAAAATTGGGCTGAGAGTATTACTCATGCCTAAGTTAATATTATTTTCTTTGGCTTTCTGCCGGAAGTAGGCAATATTTTCGGCTAGCTTTTGATGCCGATCACTGGCCGATAATAGTTCTAAGCAGGCTACAGAAGCCGCTATATTACTGGGTGTGATACCGGTTGAAAAAATGTACTCGCGACTCATTCTAATGCGATCAATCATTTTAGAGCTCGCAATGACAAAGCCACCAGTGGAGCATAAAGCTTTACTGAGTGAACCAGAGATTATATCGATACTACCTGCAGCCACTTCATTAAAAATTTGAGCCACATTTTTTTGGTTGCTGGATATCACAAACGAATGGGCTTCATCCACATAAAGCATAAAATCATAACGCTCTTTAAGGGCTACTATACTGGGCAAGTCTACAAAGTCACCGTCAGCACTGTATAGCCCTTCAGTGATGACTATAATAGTTTTACCCTGATGAGTATTCAGCTTAGCCGTCAATTCAGTCATGTCATTATGGGCGAATGCTTCACTGCCACACTTTGTACTTTTTATTGCACTAACGATACTGGCGTGGCATAGCTTGTCATATAGGTAAAATACATTATCGATTTTCGAGGTCGCGCTAATGGCACCTAAATTTGCCGTATAGCCCGAAGTAAATATACAGCTTGCCTCCATGCTGGAAACGGTGCAAAGCCGTGCTTCCAATTGCTTGATGAGCGGGCTTCTATCAGAAAACTGACCAACGCTTAGGGAGGTGCCATATGTTTGTATGGCATCCATGGCTGCTTGTTTGATAAATGTGTGGGTGTTGAGAGAATAATAATCAGCACTAATAAATGAATGATATTTCTTACCATTCATTAGCGCTGTTTCAGAAATATAGCGTTCATGCTCTTTAAAATAAATGTCAGAAAAGTTCATATTTCCATCACCGTACAAATGCTTCTAACATTGTATATTGATGCTCTGCAATATCTTTAGCCCCTTTTTCGAATAATTCGAAGGCTCCTTCTTTTTCCAAAAGAGGGAAAATCATTTTACGTAGCTGTTGGTCATGCTTAACGTCTGCAACCATATGCTCTGTAAAATGAACTAATTGCTCATCAGAAAAACGAGAACTTAATGCGTTATAAATTCTCTTGGCAATTTCAGGAAAAATAGCTTCCATACCTGCTGCAATATAAGCGATTGATTCAATGAAGGGTTTATTTAAATACCCTTCATTGAGAAAGTCGATGTACTGCTGAGTTTCCGGTAAAGGTGATATGGATTCTAGGTCACCTTTTGTGAAGCCTAGCCCTTTCATAAGGCCACCTAATAAATTTACGTGCAAGCCTGTGTAGTCAAGCTCTTCAATTTTTTCTGCGCCACCTAACTCATCAACTAGGTTGTCCGCTAGTGTAAAAAGCGCTTGGTTATTCGGCGCATTGAATATTAGCAGCCCAAGTTGTTTGGGGAACTGCTCAACAATGTAATAAAAATTAGCGAAGAATGTTGAAAGTTGATCATCTGATAAATCACTGAATTTATCAATTGCCTGAGATGCTAATAGCCTGTCTAAGCAGTACTGACAAATATCATTGTATTTTTGTTGCATGTTTAGTTTTCCTTTTTATTATTTAAAAAATGGCAAGACCATAACCCGTGATGGCATCGCTGACATTTACTTCAAATTTGTATTGTAAACGGCCTTTACTGGTCGTTCTTTTTTCAAGGACCTTGGCCGTCACGGTAATGTTGTCTGGTGAGACTGGCTTTTTATATGTGAAGTGTTTTTCTTGCAGAATTATTTCTCGCGAATTTTCAAATAAATCATTGTCGAGATGCGCAAGCACTACGCAAGCTTGATAAATCCATACTTCGGCCGTAATACCTGAAAAAAACACCCCATACTGGGATGATAAAAATGATTCTTTAATATTTAGTTTAAAAGTAAATTTACTTTTATCATTCTCAGTACAAAAGTCGACACTTTCAATATCAATAACGTCCTGTTTATACCCATCTAATAGATAGGATGACATGAGTTCTTTTATTTTTATCTTATTCATTATATCAGTCTGCACTTTATTAAGACGGAAGTTCCTAATACAGCTATTAATTTAGGAGGCTTGAGTATAATCACCGAATTAGACTGGTAAACCTAAGCGCCCAGTAATTAATGGTAAAGTATTAAATTAAAAATAGTGTAAAGACACTAAATTTAATTTGTAAAAACTTAAAAAATAAAATTCTTATAATATTTTTTATATATGAATTAATCAGTTGATAAAAGTCATTGGTGTAGTCATTAAAAATGGCGGTCTAAGACCAGTATTTTTATGTTTTTATATTGATAATCAAACTTTTTTATATTATTTAAAGCTAAATATTTCCGAATGATTTGGGACTTTTGTTTTGGTAAAAATAATTAAAATATTTCACAAATCGTTTTTTATAGCTTGCAATACTAATTTCTACTGTTGGTGATAATTAGTGAGATATAATGGTGCCCTTAAGATAAATTAGAAGTATCAATGCACTACTTTGTTGCGAGCATAGCGTATGAATTTTAGAAGAGTCTAGGTGTTAAATTGCTTTATTTATAAGTGATTTAGATGGGAATTTATCGATTATGATCTTACTAGACTAAATTATGTCAGGCGATATTAGTGGTATCCTGAATAAAATGGTGATTTTAAATATATGGCAATACTCGAGACGGAAGTGCTAGTTTTAGCGCTTCCGTTTTGAATGGTTTTTAATTCTAACCAGGAGGCCACTGCAAGCTACGACCACCAATAACATGGTAATGAATATGAAACACACTTTGCCCAGCCTTCGCCCCATTGTTCATGACTAAACGAAATTTATCTCCAATCCCTGCATCATTAGCTACTTGTGCCGCCACTAGATTCAAATGCCCTAGCAAGGCCTTGTCAGATTCAGTTGCATCTATTAATCGAGCAATGGGTTTTTTAGGTATTACTAAAATGTGTATCGGCGCAGCCGGCATAATGTCTTTAAAAGCTAAGCACAAGTCATCTTCGTAAACGATGTCTGCTGGTATTTCTTTACTAATTATTTTACTAAAAATAGTCGGGTCACTAGGGGTTGGCTTTTCCATTGTTATTCCTTTTTTATTTATCGGTTCTTGTTTGTTTTATTACGTAACCAAGAACTTTTGACTAATTGGGTTGTTTAGATAACTGATCTCGAAGACTTGCGATATCTTTTAATCGATTAAACCAAAAAGGAGCACCAAGAGAAATTAATATGGCGCTAAAAATTATGCCCAGCCAATGTGTCAGGCTGCTTATACTAGCTGTGGCGTAATAGTCTTTCCATCTTTTAGGTTCAATAGAAAAATTGAGCGCACTCAAGCCCCCTTGTAATTGTTCTTGGTTAACAGATTTACTCATGTCCTGACTATCTATTGGTAAGGCTTGAACTAGTTGTGTTGCCTGTTGACGATAAGCGCTGTCTTGGTTTAATTTAGTTAAAAGATCAAAACAGTTTAATTGAAAAACAAAGCAAATAATAAAGGCTAAGCCAATTGATATTTGATGCATCCATTGTTTAAAGCGTTGCATCATCACCTCTTCAAGTGTATTGAAATCCTTTTCAATTTTTTCTTTGACACATTCTTTTGCATCACTAGTCATATCCGCAATAGAATACACCATGTCTATTAATTCTTGTTTACTGACCCGGGTCAGCTCTAAGCGGTTTCCTAATAAATTCACCGGTAAAACAGTTGAATAAACCTGATCGGGAGTACGTTGTGCTAACTTGTCATTTAGAAGCTGATGGATGTTTTCATCCACCTGATCACAGTGTTTAAAAAAAGCCCCTATAATACCTTTCATATTGCGAAGGCGAAGGTTCAGCGCCGCTTGCGCACCGTGCACCAATGCACTCACCAATAAGCTAAACAGCAACATGATACTGGCAAAGCCAATCATGATACCTAGTATGTCCATTAACATGACGATCCTTATTTTTCTTGCCTTATAGATAGGGATTAGTATGCCAAGTTTTATTCCTACTGGCTGCTTATTCACTGAATTATTTCTTAGTGAAGCTGCAGATGACTGGCCAAAAAGAGAGGGCTAGATTAGAATCCGCGCCTGCTTATTTTGTTATGTAAATGGAATTATTAATGCCACGTTTATTATTATGCCTTTTGATTGTTTCATTGTTATCTGCTTGCGGTGGATCTGGAGAGAAAAGGGCTAATCCAGATATAGACGGAGATGGTGTTGTTAACGAATTGGATGCCTTTCCTCAAGATGCTCGTGAGAGTGCTGATAGTGACGGGGATGGCGTAGGAGATAATAGTGATGACTTTCCCGATAATGCCTCTGAAACTGTGGATACCGATGGTGATGGGGTTGGAGATAATTCTGATGCGTTTCCTAATGATATTAATGAAACGCTAGATTCAGACGGTGACCGAGTTGGTGACAACAGTGATGTTTTCCCCAACGACAGCAGTGAAAACTCGGATACGGACGGTGATGGTGTTGGGGATAATAGTGATGATTATCCATTAGATTTTGATAACGATAGCGTACCAGATGCTGTGGATCTTTTTCCCAAAGACCCAACTGAATCATCTGACATTGATGGTGATGGCATAGGAGATAACTCAGATCCAGTATTCGATGTGAATTACGAGCATACTGGTTTGGGCAATGGAGTTGGCTCAGGGTTTCAAGATGGGGTGGCGTTAACGGGTTTATCAGAGGGAGAAAGACTTTCAGCTACCGGGTCAACGACTGTGCAAGTGAGCATTGTAAATAAAAGGAATGAAAATACTCGATACCCCAACCCAGTTGATGTGTATTTTACATCTTCCTGTACTCAAGCTGGTCTGGCTGAATTCAAACCTGATAAAGTGCTAGCTTCAGGTATGGCGACAACAACATATATAGATAAGGGCTGTGGTGGCGCCCATGGTAATACTGACAACATAGTGGTCTATATTGTTACTGAAAGTGATGAGGGTATTTTAGACTTCTATTCTTCCGCCATTGCCAGTATCGAAGTTGGCCCGACCGAAGTGGGGGCCATAGAATTTGTACAAGCAGCCCCTTCAGTAATAGCCCTCGCAGGTTTTGGCAATGCTGAAGTGCCTTCTATCAGCCGTTTAGAATTTAGGGTGCTTGATAATAAGGGAAATCCTATACCGGGCTATCTAGTAAATTTTGAGCTTGATCACGAATATGGTGGAACACAGCTTTCAGTCGTGCATGCCATCACTGATCAGGAGGGAATGGTACAAACAGTTTTAAATGGGGGCAATTTTGCGGTGCCTGTACGAGTGAAGGCCAGTGTCGATATAACTGATGAAAACGGCAATCCTAGAATCACGATGACGACTTTGTCTGCTCCAATTACAATGGCAACTCCCTTGGCCAGGCCAAATGGCATCATATTGTCGGCTGACACTTATAATCCTCATGCTTGGGATTACACTGGAACGGAAGTGGTTATTACCGCTCAAGTATCCGATAACAATCAAAATCCAGTGATGGACGGTACTCAGATACATTTTTCTGAAACAGCAGGGCTTGTGGATTCCCATTGTGAAACCCTTCAAGGGTCTTGCTCGGTTACTTGGCGCAGTGTCAATCCCAATACTGTAGATGGGTATGCAACCATTATGGCTCAGGCTCGTGGTCAGGGTAATTTTCAGGACAGAAACTCAAACGGTTTATTTGATATAGGCGAAAGCTTCCAAGCGTATGGTGAAGCTTGGTTTGACGCGAATGGTAACGGAGTTTATGAGTCTGAAGGGCGTTATCAAGCGGACTTAGATATTGATAACGACGGTATTAATGAATTTGACTGGAATCCAGAAGGTTACCAAGTATATGTGAATGCTGATGGGGACTACACTGAAGCCCCAAATAATTTCTACGAGGAAATGGTTGATACTAATAATAATGGCGAGCTAGATAGCATTCCAGATGCAAAATATCAGGGCATTAATTGTTCGGATGCTGCAATAGCTGATGGCCATTGCGCTGAATTAATAGATGTAACAGCCAGCTTAAAATTGCAAATGTCAGCTGGTAATGACGTTTATATTGAAGGGCCTTTCCTGAAGGCTGAAAATGGCGAGTATGACTATTCACAAACCGTTAACTGTATTGATGGGCAAACGAACAGTCATCAGGTTGCATGGCGTGTTTCAGATTCACAGGAAAGACGTAACCATCTACCTGTTGGGTCAGTAATAAGTTACGTAGGTTCAAGTGCCGCAGTCATAAGCGAGAATGGTTTTGGTGAAGTGCAAAGCCTTCAGCCTCCATTGGTATTGCCCGTATGGGAGGTGCAAGCAGCCAATATAGGTTTAACAGGCAGTGAGCGTAAACATAAATATTTAAATGAAAAAGCACACTTGGTTGAATTAAGAGTCAGCAAACCAGAAAGTGTTGACCCTGAATCGACCCATGGTACTTTTACTTTAAATGTTAGACCAATGGACGAGAGTATTTATGTGGGCTTTAATCAAATGCTTACTATCGGGTATGGTTCAGATTATTGTGCTTTTCCAGTTTTAGAGTTGGAATTGTAATTAGCGACTTTCGTAACCTGCTATCAAAACTTAATCATTTAATAAAATGGGCATTAATATATGCCCTTTTTATTTTACTAGCCTGAATAAGCATTTTTTTAATTATTTTAATTAACTGTAAGTGTAAATGAAAAAACCTCTATCACTATTGATTGTTTTGACTCTTTTAAATTTCCTTCTTGCTTGTACTTTTTTACCGGGAGTACAAGAAGATCAGCCTTATGTAAGTAGACAGTGTGAATTGGTGACTCGTCAATTAGATTTGAATACTTACTTAGGATCAGAAAAAATCGATTTATTTGATGATTCCAAAAAAAGCAAAGAAAATCAGAATCATAAAAAGTCTTCTTCAGGTAATGTTGATTTTGGAAGTAAAGGTGGTGAAGCTTTATTGGCAGTTATAGTGGCATGGGCGGGTGTGACGCTCGTGGTCTCTGGCAGCATGGTGGTAACCGGTAATATTTTGCATTGGAGCGAGTATCAGGGACGTTGTGATGAAAGCGAACTACGTCAGTTTGTTTATCAGTTTTAAGCTCTTATCTGTGTTTAAAATTTCATATATTAGTTGATACTAAGGCGTAGCCTGTCTAGACTCCGCGTTGCAATCTGTATATATGATTTGCAATGCTATTCAGAAGGGAGTCTGGGGTAATTGGCCATGATGCTTTCCTGTTTAACGCTACCCTCTTCAATAAATTTTAAAGGAATAAAATGAAATACCTGATTTCTATTTTTATTATTATGCTTGTTTCAATAAACAGTTTTGCTCAAGAGGTAGGCATTGGCGTGTCAGCCCAAGGGGATCGCACTATCTATATGCCAATCGAAATAGATACCGCTTTACGGTTGGAACCCTCATTGTATTATTATAAAAGCAATGATACTGGAGAGTTCTCTGGATCATCTGAGGAATACGAAATCTTAGTTGGGTTGTTCAAATTAAAAAGGCAATCAGAAAAATCCAAAATTTATTATGGTGTAAGAGCTGGCTATACAGCTTACCATTACAAATCTGGTTCAGATCATGAGCATTTTGAAGGCTATAAAATTGAACCTACAATTGGCTTGGAATATTCATTGATTGAAAACCTCACTGTGGCTGGGGACGTATCATTCAGTTATAGCAACCGCAATGGGGAAGCGAGAACCCGTGAATATACATCTACCGATAGCGAATTAACCGTACGTTATTATTTTTAAATTTTATACTACCTGAATTTCTTTGTGGGAATGTACACCCACAAAGAATATTCTATATTGATAATACAACCATGTTAGCTGTATTAACCTTTACCTTCCTCAAACCCCTTAACCAAATCATGCAATAATAAAGTCGCATCCGTGGTCTTATTTTCACGCATTAAGTCATAAGCCTCGGCGATCTTTTTCTGTAGTGCTAATAACGCCATGCTAGCGTCAGCTTGTTTAACTTCACTTACTACTTCAAAAGGTTTTGATGTGGCTGTCTTTAAGCATTTAACCTGCTTGGTGTAATACTTTTCTTGAGCACACATGTCTACCTCTATGGCGCTTACATAGCTTTTATTTGCAATTTCGGTTAAACATTTTTTTAGATCGTTGTTAACGTATTTAGCTGTACTGCATATGGCTAATGGGGCTTCTTCAAAATTAACATTTTGAATTAAAGGTAAGCATTTTTTAATTTTCCCCCATGTTTTTTGAGTGGCACAAAATGCGATGGCAGAATCGTTATACGTAGCTTTTTTAATTTGCGCCATGCATTTTTTGGTGTTGCCTTTTTGTGATAAGCCTTTACATAAGTTGGCGGCACTTTCTTGGTAAATTTCGTCGGCGTAAGCGTTAAAAGAAGCGAAAAGGCTAATTAAGGCAATGAAGGCAGTGGTTTTTAAATTCATTATATTAAAACTCATGGGGTCTTTATTGTTATGGAGTGTAGTAATAAGGGGAGTGGTTATGTCCTAAATAGGACTCTTGCGTATTTAGGGTACTGGCTATGCTAGGCCATGTCTTTAAAGCTGCTCCTGCACTTTAAAGATATAGGCCATCCTAGGCCATAAAAAAGGGAAATACGTTGCGGTATTTCCCTTTTTTTAATTAACGCCAAAGATTGAGTAGAATCACCTATATGAAGGCTGGGTGTTAAACTTAAACCTTTTCTAACCAACCGTATTTATCTTCAGCTTTGCCCCATTGAATGTCATTTAAGGCTTGGCGTAATTTCAATGTGGTCACACCTGGCTCACCAGAGCCCACAGGAAATTCTTGGCCATTATGAATCAGTGTGCCTACCGGTGTTAATACCGCAGCGGTGCCAGACAGAGCCGCTTCAGTGCCGGGCTTTTTAGCGCGTTCTAGTAATTCAGTTACGGTAAAGTCACGCTCGGTTACTGTCATGCCAGCGTCTTTGGCAATGGTTAAAATTGAATCTCGAGTAATGCCGTGTAAGAAGGTGCTGTCCAGCGCTTTAGTAATAATTTCATTGCCGTCAATCAGAATGAAATTAGCCGCGCCGGTTTCTTGAACATCGCCATTGGGGCAAAAAAGAATTTGATCAGCTTTGCATTCTTTGCGTGCTTGAATAATAGGGCCTAATGCACTGGCGTAATTACCACCGCTTTTAATCATGCCCATGTGAGGGGCGCAACGCATGCCGTCTTCTTCTAGTAGAAGTCTTAATGCCGTGGCACCGCCAGAAAAATAATCACCAACAGGGGATAAAAGTACATATAAAGCTGATGACTCAGAAGGGGCAGCGGCTTTGCCAATGGCAGGCTCAGTGCCTATGTGAGTAGGGCGAATATACATAGATCCCGGTGGGTTAGGCACGTCGTCGGCGTATAGGCCAACCGCATCTTTAATCATTTGGCCAAGCTGATCTTTATTGATTTCAGGTAGGCTTAATAATTCACTGCTTTGTGCCATGCGCTGAATATTGGCATCCATACGGAAAATGTTCACGCTGCCGTCTTCGTGCTTAAACGCTTTTAAGCCTTCAAAGCAGGTGCTTGAATAATGTAAGACATGAGCACCCGGGTGAAACTCTAGCTTGTCAGATGGAACAATGCTTGAAGGTGTCCATGAATTATTTTCATAAGTTGCCAGTGCCATTTTCGGCATGAAAACTGTTCCAAATGCAGCCATTTTCTATTCCTAACTTTATGCACGGAAACCCCAATTACAGGGCTCCTGGCTCACCATTAGTGAGCATTAATACGTTGTCACAGAGAGTAAGCAACTTACTGCGCTGAATTCATCATGTTCTGCCCAAGGTGTTCAGCCACACCTTAGATTGGTGAGGCTTACAGCTTTAGACTTTTAAGCTTCCATAATTTCTTGCCAAAGCGTTTTAACCGTCGTGATGTGAGGGGTTAACTCAGCTTGCTCGAGTTCACTGGGGCTTAGCAGTAACTTTTGGTTCTGCAGCGCCCGACGGTGTGCCAATGAACGATAGGCTATGTAGGCCTGGGTGAGGGTTTCGCTTTGTGTTGCCTGTAGTTTTCCAAGTGCCCCTAGGGTACTTAACAGGCGCACATTATCTGTCCATTGAAGCAAAGAGGGGTGTTGTGCCGAGTGGGCCAGTACTAGGTACTGTACTATAAATTCTATGTCGACAATGCCACCGGCATCTTGCTTAAGCTGAAACTGAGTCTTACCCGCGCTTTGAGCGCCGAGATTATCGCGCATTTTCTGTCGCATTTCCCGCACTTCTTTTCTTAGCTGTCCAAGATCACGGTCTTTTGCTAAGTTTTCGCGGCGTATCTGGGCATATTTACCATGTAAAGTGGTTTGACCACAGATATAGCGGGCGCGCACCAAGGCTTGATGTTCCCATGTCCACGCTTGCTCTTGCTGGTAGCGATTAAAGGCATTTAATGAGGTCACAATCATGCCACTGGCTCCGCTGGGGCGCAGGCGCATATCCACTTCGTAGAGCTGGCCTGCGCGGGTGACGGTATTTAAAATGTGAATAAGTCGCTGGCCCATGCGCGTATAAAACACGCCATTATCTAAAGATCGCTCCCCGAGAGTTTCCTTATTGGGGGTTGCTTGGTGTAAAAACACCATGTCTAGGTCTGAGTCATAGCCCAGTTCTATGCCCCCTAATTTTCCATATCCCAGAATCAAAAACTCCGGTTCTAACACTGCTTCCCCTTGAGGGTCACTTGGGTAGCCGTATTTATCGACCATTTGCAGCCAAGCCAGCCACATGGCTTTTTCTAACAGAGTTTGGGCAAGCCAAGTAAGGTGATCGCTTACCTTCATAAGAGGCAGTACACCGGTAATTTCACAGGCAGCAATTTGCAATTTGTGGGCACGGGCAAAATAGCGCAAAGCATCCATTTGTTCTTCTAAATCGTCTTCCTCAATGCGCAGTAAGCGTAAGTTTAAATCATCTTGCATGGCGTGTTTGTCGCTGGGCTTGTAAAGCGAAGCCGGGTGCAATAACTCATCTAATAAAATGGGCGATTCGGTAATGCTATCGGCCACCCAAGGGCTGGCTTCACACAGACGCACGAGATGTTTTAACGCCTGAGGATTTTCATTGAGCAGCACTAAATAAGCGGTACGACGCAAAATAGATTCAATAAGCGGAATCAGGCGTTTAAGGGTTTGCTCTGGGTGCTGGGTTTCCCAAATGGCCTTTAATAAATGCGGCATGGTTTTATCAAGGCGCTGCTTACCAATGGCTTGCATGCGCAAGGTGGCATTGTGTTCGCGAAGACCGCTTATGAGGGTTTTAATGTGCTCAAGATTGGCAGGGTGTTCGCAGTTGTCGCACACTCCCAGCCAAATGCTTTGCCAAAGCCCAGTGTCGTCGTCGCTGTCTTGAGTTTCTTCTTGGGCCACAATGTGGGCAAAGTGCTCGCTGACTCTGTTGCGATGGTCATTTAATGCAGCAAAGAAGTCTTCCCAGATTTCATAACCCATGCTCCATGCAATGCGAGCTTGGTTATCGGTATCGCTGGGCAGGGTTTGGCTTTGAGCATCGTTAATGCCTTGAATGGCGTGTTCGGCATCTCGTAAAAAGCAGTAAGCGCTAAGCAGTTCTTTAACGGCATTGCCGGGTAAAAACTCCATCTCTTGAAGGTAGCTTAATACTTTAAATATATTGGGCTGCTGTAGATTTACATCTAAGCCGCCTCGTATTAACTGAAAGGCTTGGGCGATAAATTCTATTTCGCGAATGCCGCCACTGCCCAGTTTTACATTGGTGTGCAGGTTGCGGCGCACGGTTTCCTGTTGAATGCGGGACTTCATTTCCCGAAGGGATTCAAACGCCCCAAAGTCTACGTATTTTCGGTAACTAAAGGGCCGAATAATATTCATCACATCTTCAATGTGCTCATCTATACCGGTCACGGCTCTGGCCTTAATCATGGCATAACGTTCCCAGTCGCGACCTTGCTCGTGGTAGTAGTTTTCAAAGGAGCCTAAATTCATCACCAACGGGCCGCTTTGCCCATAAGGCCTTAAGCGCATGTCTACCCGATACACAAAGCCATCCATGGTGACTTTATCTAGGGTTTGAATGAGAGCTTGGCCAAGCTTTATGAAAAACTCTTGGTTAGAAATGCTTTTTTGGCCGTCGCCAGCCTGCGTATCGCCAGCTTCGTGGTACACATAAATAAGGTCTATGTCGCTGGATAGGTTTAATTCACCGGCCCCTTGTTTGCCCATGGCCAGCACCATGAGCGATTGTGGCTCTTTAGAGACCTTACCCATCGGTTCGCCATAGCGCTTGGCTAGGCGTGTATGTTGCCAAGCTAGGCACAGTTGCACGCTCATATCGGCTATGGCGGTAATTTCAGTGAGGGTGGTTTGCAAGTCTCCAAGGTTATTCACATCTCGCCAAATCAAACGCATTTGATGCAGGCGCCTGAACTGTCGAATACAGGTAAACAGTTGCTTTTCGTCTCGGCAGTTATTCAACGTGCCTTGTAAATTGGCGTATACGGCTTGGGTTTTTAATGGGGCCGATAAAAACCCCCTTTGCATTAGCGGCGCACAGAGTTCAGGAAAGTGTAAGAGTGAGTCGGCCACATAATCACTGAAAACAAGAGTTTTAATAAGCTGTTTATCACTCAGGATGAGCGCGCCACACATCTGAGGTTGCTGAGTCATGAGCTCTTCAAATTGAAGTTGGCGTTTACTGGCAGTTTTATGCAATGCCTGCGGTACGGCCTTGGTCCACATGGACAACCCTTATTTTAATGAAGTGTTTAATACAATGAATAATAGGCGTTAGTTTAGATAAAAGCGGCAATTGTTTGAAGTTAATCAAGCATTCATTGTGAGTAATTTTTACACCCCTGTAGACCTTTTGCGATCTGCATCGTTTAGTTATTAGTGGTTTGCAGGAGGTGAGTATGATTGCAAATGAAGTTAAGCCGGCGCTTGCGTTTATCAGCTTGATGTTATTGATGCTTATTCCTAGCTTGATGGCTCAGCTGAAGGCCATGTCTGAGGCACAAGAGGCTTCAGACGCATTTGATAAGCGCTTTAACTTACCGGCCTCTGCCCAAACTGCCAAGCTGAATGAACAGCAATTATTTATGTCTTATCGAGTTAAGCTGCAACATATTAAGCTGTTTGCTCGCCAAGGCCGTGAAACCCTAGTGTTACCCGTGGGGCTGCACATTAATTTTGTGCAATATCACAATGTGGCCCAGTTACTGGAAGCCCTCTCAGTGCCAAAAGGGGTGTATGAACGGGTGGTGTTAAATTTAGATTACAGCCAAGCACAAGCAGAAGTAAAAGGCCCTTATGGTTATCCACAAGCGGTGATGTTGCTGGATGATCAGCATAGAAAACTGCAAACACTAGAGGTCTCTATTAATCTATTGCAAGAACATGAGTTCAATTGGTTATGGGGAGAGCCCCTTTTGTTGTAATTAAGGGTACTGTAATGAAAATATATTGATGCACGGGCTCGCTAACTGAGTGAGGCTCAAAAAATGTTAGACACTATTTTTTAGACAACACTATATAGTCGGCTCCAAGGGTGTGAGTCATTAGCAAACCTGCTAGTTTTAAATTGGCAACATATTAAAGACAGGAGCAAACCCTGGAGCAGTTTTTAAAGTCGGTGGAGCGTCGTGCTTTTCGCATGGCCATGCTGGCGGTAAAAAATGAAGCAGACGCGTTAGACATTGTGCAAGATAGCATGATGAAACTCGCCCACAGCTATGGCCATTTACAAGGCAGTGATGGCACGGATCAGTGGCGCCCGCTGTTTTATACTATTTTGCAAAACTGCATTATGGATTTTCATCGCAAGCAAAGTCGTTGGCGGCGCTGGTTTGTTCGGCAAGGCGATGATGAAGATGAGCCGGATGTACAAGATAAAATAATGGATTTAGATCTAAATCCAGAACAACATTTACAAACCCAGCAAATGGGCAAAGAAGTGTTAGATATTATTGAGGGTTTACCGGTGCAACAGCAGCAATGCTTTTTACTGCGTTGTTGGGAAGAGTTGTCGGTACAAGAAACCGCCGACATCATGAAAGTCAGCCAAAGCAGTGTGAAAACCCACTACGCTCGGGCAGTGCAGAAAATACAGCAGGTGATATATGAAAAAACCTGAAGACGATATTAATCAGGCGGTGAATGAGTTAGCCAAAGCGCAGCTGGAGGATAGCTTAGGTGCCATCAGTGACTCGACCTTGCAAAAGCTTGCTGCGGCTCGTCAGAAAGCAATTTTAACGGCGCAAGACAAGGCTCAAAAGTCGTCAGTTACCCGTATCACCAAGGCTCAGGCTAGCTGGCATAAACCCATGTGGGCCATGGCGGCCAGTGTGTGTTTGGCGGTGCCCATTTGGTATGCCCTGAATGATCAGCAAATGGCTTTTACAGGACAAGACGTGACTTCTTTAAGCGAATTACAGGAGCAGGCTTCACAGCTTGCAGTAATAGACTCGCCTTTAAGTGCACAAAGCACTAACCTAACCACATTAGATATCATGACGAATTTGGCTAGTTTAGATGAAGATGAGTTGGAGATACTGGAAGATTTGGAGTTTGCCCTTTGGTTGGGAGAAAGGGGGCTTGGTGAAAGAGCGCTTCAAGAGCAAGCGCCTAACCAACAAGGGGCGCTGGGTGCGCCGCCTCAATCTGCTCATGGTTAGTGCAATGATGTTGGCTAGCAATAATTGGGCGGCCCCAAGCCCCATCGAAGATGAAGCCTTTTTATTATTTTTAGCGGACACTTTAGAAGAAGAGACCGGTTTAATTGACCCATTGAGCATGACAGATAAAGATCAAGCATTAACCATTAAAATAGAAACCCAAACTACTCAGACTAATAAAGCTGACACCACACAGGAGGATAAAAATGTTAATTAAAAATATAAGCACGTTTATGCTGTTGTGTGTGTTATTAAGCCCACATGTATGGGCTGAAGCAGCGCAAAGCTTTTCACAGTTACCAAAAGACGTGCAAACCACATTAAGCCCCTTTAAGGATCGCTGGGCGGGGATGGACAGTGTTAAGCAGGGTAAGTTAGTAAAAGGCGCTAAGCGTTGGAATGCATTAAATGCTAAGCAACAAAGCGTTGCGAAAAGTCGTTACCAAGCCTTTAGCCGCATGCCCAAAGCTCAGCGCGATAAGGCGGTTCGCAAACTTGAACAGTATCAATCGCTGAGCCCTGAAAAACGCTCGCAAGTGAAAAGCAGTTTTCAAAACTATAAACAAATGCCTTCTCAGCAACGGGAGCAATTACGGCAGCAGTTTAAAAATCAAAAAAATAATCGCCAGCGCACAAGAAATTCAGGCAGCGCCGGCCATCGCAATGGCCATAGGCGTTAAGCTTGGTGATTAATCTACTTATTTGAATTTAAAGGTCACCGCGTGTGGCCTTTTTTGTTTTAAAAATACACACTTAAAGCGGCGCTAAAATAGCTGTGAGCGAATGTTTGGTCGGAGAGTTTATCCACACTTAAACTGATGCTGCCAATAGGATGCAACAATGACAGTTGTGCTTGGTGACTGGTGCTGGCGGATAGGCTGGTACTTTGCAATTCGGCAGCATTGGGAGTCTGATTGTTATTTGGCCCCCCTTGGCCGCGGCTAGTTTGCTGAATACGCCCGTCACCGCTTAGGGTTATTTCGCGGCGAACGCCCGCCTTAAGGGCTAATTTAAAGGCCTCCCCCAGAGTAAATAGGTGCCCGTAAGATAACGTGAGATTGGTTAAAACTCCGTCTTCGTCTATTTGATAGTCAGTGGTTTCCTGTAATGAGAGTTGACCTGTATTTTTATTAAACTCTCGGTATTGAATTTCTTCTTCCACTAGCTGTTTGGTCAGCCCCCAAGTAGCGGTAAACTGTCCTGCATCTGTGTAGTGAACATAGCTGCCCTCTAAAATGAAGTTTTGATAATTCACTTGGCTGTCATCGAGAAAAAGTTTTGACTGGTTGTTATTGCTGGTTTCTTCAACGCTATTAACTCGATAATCTGTGGTGTCTTCGCTGTCGGCATAGCCTATTGCCAGCCAAATATTTTCAAGAGCGTACTCTAAGAAAATGCCCGCACTTTGTGTCTTAAAATCCAGTTGGTAGCCCTGTTGATTGTTGCCATCACTGTCACTGGCATCTGCCTCATGATAATCCATGATTAAATTCCAAGGGCCTTTACCAACTTGATACTGAGCGCGCTTGCCCCAAACGTATAAGCGGGTGTCGGCATTGTCGGTATCGTTAAACTCAAAGAGTTGGCTTTGCTGAGTAATGCCCAATTGAAAGGACTGGTAAGTGGCATTGTTATCATCGGCCAAGGTGAGGCTACTGAACAAGGCAGCCGAAATAGCGATACAAGGTAGTAAGAGTTGGGTCATGTAGTTGGCTGTTTGTTTTCCTACACCATAGCAAAATGCCGGTATATGCTCAATTTGGCGAGTCTCATTTAGAGCAATTACCTTGACGATTGACTATGTGTGCATTAATCTGCATGTATGAACAGTCCCTTAAAAAGATCCAAAGCGGTGGATGCTGCCCTTAACAATATCGACAGTGATTTTGTTAAGGCCTTGGCAGAACCTGCTCGCATTCAAATTATGAAGCAGCTCATTTTATTGGGCCCAAGCGACGTGAAAACTTTAAGTGAGCAAATGCCACAAGATCGCTCGGTTATTTCACGGCATCTGGCCCTTATGGAGAAGGCTGGCATTTTAACTGCCAGTAAAGAAGGGCGTCACGTTGTGTATCGGGTGGATGGGCAAGGAGCGCTGCAAAAGTCAGAGCAATTACTGCAAAGCATTCGCGAATGCTTGAGCTTAGGGTGCTGTTAACCACTAAGGCCCTTGATTAAAAAAGGAGTTTTAAATTTTAAGTGCCACCCTAAAGGCGTGGCATTTTTATGAAATCTATATGTGCATAGGTGTGCATTCTTACACTTAATTTGAGGCATTATGAAATGATAAAAACCTCCGACAACACGGCTGTAAAAACCGTTTTAGGTAGGCGAGAATTTTTAGAAAAGTTCATGATAATGGGGGGCACGTTACCTATGGTGGCAGGTGCTAGTTGGGCACAAGATGTTAAAGGGGCAGAGCAAGCGTTGGCCTCGCCTACGCTTCCCACTTGGATGAAAACCCCAGGAGGTGGCACGCTTGATTACGGTCATGTTTCTCAATTTGAAAAACACATAGTGCGTACAAAAGCGCCCGATACCCCTCAAACTCAATTATTTTCAGTGTGGCACAGCCCTATTGAAAACCAGCCGGGCATTATTACCCCTAATGGGTTGCACTTTACCGTGAACCATAATGGTGTGCCGGAAATAAACCCTGAGCAACACAGTTTAAAAATTCATGGTTTAGTGGATCGTCCCATTAAAATAGACATGCAAACCTTGTTGCGTTATCCCATGGTTAGCCCAATTCATTTTTTGGAATGTGCAGGCAATACCGCAGCTAATGCCGTGTCGTTATCTGCAATGGATTTAAATGTGCAGGATTTATCGGGACAAGTTTCAGGGGCGCAATACACAGGAGTGCCTTTAAAATATTTATTAAAAGAGGCTGGCGTAAAAGCATCGGGAAAGTGGGTTATTGCCGAAGGAGCCGATGGCGGTTCTCATTCTCGCAGCATTCCGATAAGTAAATTAATGGACGATGCTTTTATTGCTTTGTATCAAAATGGCGAGCGTTTACGGGCCGAGCAAGGCTACCCCATGCGTTTATTTGTGCCTGGTTGGGAGGGTAATGCCAACGTGAAATGGTTGCATCGTTTAGAAGTCAGTGACCAACCTGCTTTTAGCAAAGATGAATCGGGTTTATACAGCGATATTTTGGCCAGTGGAAAAATAAAACGTTTCTCTTTTCATATGGGTGTTAAATCTGTGATCACTCGCCCATCTGGCACCATGCAATTACCCGAACAAAAAGGCTTTTATGAAATTAGCGGCTTGGCTTGGAGTGGTCATGGAAAAATTAAAAAAGTAGAGGTATCCATAGACGAAGGTAAAAACTGGCAGTTAGCGCAATTACATGGACCTGTGCTGAGTAAATCGTTAACACGCTTTAGTGTGCCTTGGCAGTGGGATGGTGGTGAGTGCGTAATATTAAGTCGTGCCACTGACGAGCAAGGGAATGTACAGCCCACTCGCTCACAATGGCGCTCACAATACGCCAGTTATTCCTTTAATCATTTTAATGCGATTCAGGCCTGGGCTGTTAATAAAAGCGGCAAGGTAGAAAACTATTATGTGTAATTACACGGAGTGTACTTTTTTAAATTGGAAAATTACCGTGATGGTTATACTTTTCATTTTTAATTATTCTGTTTTTGCACAACAGACAAACGATAACAATGTTTCGATACATCTTGGCAAGCCGCTTTTAAAAAATGAAATAGCGCCTTTTGACATCACCATTTTTCCCAATGGTAAAAACTTACCTACAGGATCTGGCAGTGTGACTGAAGGAAAGGCGTTATATAAGAATCGCTGTGCCATGTGTCATGGAGAGCAAGGCATAGAAGGGCCAGCGGCTCGCCTAGCAGGCAGTGACGGTTGGTTTAGTTTAAGTGACCCATTAAGAATATTGCGAATTGAAAAATATCCGGTGTTGCTTATTTCAGTGGGAAGCTTATGGCCTTACGCCACCAGTATTTTAGATTACATTCGTCGCGCCATGCCTCATTACAATCCTAAGAGTTTAACCAATAATGAAAGCTATGCATTAACGGCTCATATACTGCATTTAAATGGAATTATTGAAGATGACCAATGGCTAAACAAAAAAAATATCACAGGGATAAATATGCCCGCACAACAAAGACGTTAATCTAGAGTCTCATATCGTTTCATAATACCCTGAATAACCCCACGCTGGTTTAGAGCATCAATGGCGGTATTTATTTTCTCCATTAATTCGCTTTTGTGTAAACTTTTTAATATGCCTATGTGCTTGGCTTTTACTGCTAACGGCTTTTTTAATACGCTGAAATTATTTATGGCAATACCTGCCTGGCGGGCATTCCACACAACCGATGCAATGCCGGGGTTAAAAATCGCCGCGTCTATTTGACCGTGTATGAGGACTCCCACGCGCTCTACCGGACTATTATTGGGGAGGGCAATAAATAACTTATTTTTTAGGGCGTTTTCAAATTCGGTTCCCGGGCGCGTGCCTCGTTGCAAGGAAATACGCTTGCCTTTTAAATCGGCTATTTTGTTAAAAGGAAACTCTTGTCCTTTGCGGGTCACCAAGACAATTTCTTCGCTCCAAATAGCTTTTGAGAAATCAAATATCTTCGCTCTTTGTTTTGTAAAATACATGCCAAATACCAAGCCTTGTCCACGCTTAGCTTCTATATAGGCGCGTTTCCAAGGGGCCATTTTAAAACGGAAATCCACTTTGGCTTCATCTAATACCGCCTGAATAATTTCAATGCCGAAGCCTTTTGGTACCTCTCCTTCCATATACGCCATGGGCGGCAGATTTTCATTGCCCCATGCCGAAATGGTTTCAGCGTGCGTGCCATTGTTTATAAATAAACAGGCTAAAAGAGAGACTTTTAAGCATAAAATAACAGACTTCATAGAACAGCCGGCTAGCAAGAGAGTGACTAAATTATAGCAGACAGTAGGACGGTTAATGCCGGGGAAAAAAGAATTGAGTTAGGGGCATTCATCAAGAAAAAGACCGACCAGATGTAATCTGGCCAGCCTTTAAGGGGTTAGTAGAAGTCTTTATTCGTTAATTTATAAACAAAGGTGTGATAGAAGTGATTCACCACACGCATGGGGTTCCAAGTGCCGCCTGTACCAAACATATTGTCTAACCAGTAGGTGGTGTCGCCATATTGTATGGTGTTTGAAAATGGCGCTTCATTGTTCATGTGCCCATCAAAATCTGACAGTGGGTCGTACTGCACGTTAAAGTGAGTGATAAGTGACTTGTTCTGGGCAATATCAGAGCTGCTAATGCCTAAATCGTTAAGAGTGCCGCTGGTGAGACCGGCTGCTTCAAAGCAGGTGGTTTTTAATCCTGTGCTTAATCCTGCCGCTTGCGCCAAGCCTCCGCCCAAGCTATGACCGGTAAACTGTAACTTATCGCCGTATTGAGTGGCTAACTCTGCCGCTAGTGCTACTGCTTTTTCGTATTGGCCAATATCCGCTTTAACATAGTCGTTAAGTACTTGGGTTAAATCTACTAACCAATCGCCCACACTGAATACTTGTGTGCCGCGAAAGGCTAGGGTGTAGTTGTCTTCATTGGTGTTGTAATACAGTTTGGCATCAAAGCCATCCCAGCTTTCTGTGTAGCTTTGCACCACGACAAATTCTTCAGTGTTGCCTTCAAAATCTATGTCGGGAAAAAGTGTTGGGGCAATGGCGTCTAGGGCGCTATCCCATAAATCGTCATACACACGGGCACTTAAATTGGCCATGTCTAATGCATCTTCGTATTCACTGTTAGAGAGTCCAGCGTTGGCTACCCCTGTAAACAACAAGGTTGAGCACAACAGGCTCGTTAAAATCTTTTTCATTTTTTAATCCATACTTTTATTATTTGGCAATAGCCTATGGCAGGTTGTATGCCAGCTTTTTCTGTCTATTTTAAAGAGCTTCTTATTGATACTTTTGTTAGTAGATAACTTTTATCTGATTAAATGGTCAAATAAATGAACAGGTGTAATGTTTAGGGTTTGGCTAACTTTAAAAGTCGGTGATTACTTCGAGAAATGGCCAAATATCACCTCCCACAGGGTGGTATATTTCAGCGAACAAGTGTTTATATTTTTTTGTAAGGAATCACTAACGCATTTTAAAGCAGGCTGATGTTTAACCCCATTAACTGCCTCTAAAGTGCTGTTAATATTGATGTTTTTAAGTACGCTGGTACGTTAAATAAAGGGCTTTTTGTTTTTTTTAAATATGTAAGCGCTGTAATTTGATTGTTCAATAAATATGCTTGTTACCTATGGTGACCCAGTGTTTCCAAAATTCACACATGCTCTTTTAAATAGAGCAAAGCATTCTGTGTTGGTGATGTTTACCAATATGTCTTTTTAGTACTTCTCTTTAAGGCCTTTTTGTCGCGCCTTAGAAAATCATTTTTATTTTGTTATCCCGCTGTAGACCTTTTAAGGAATGATGCGTTGTTTAAGGTATGCACTCACACAGAGGCATGAACGCAGCATCATTTTAAAATTGGAGAAAATTATGTTATCTCGTTCAACCATTTCTACTTTAGCACTGGCTGCCTCTTTGGCCTTTGCCAGCAGCAGTACCCTTGCAGGGGGCGCCTCTGATCGTTGGAACATGTCATCTGCCAGACAAGCCAATATCGAACTAAAAGCCACTGAATTAGGCATAGACATTAGTACCGAAGCTGGCCGTGAAGAATTTCGTGCCGCCATTGAGGCTGAACGTGCAGCAGAAGCCTTAGAGTTAGGTTTTGATTTGGCTACAGAAGAGGGGGTTGCCGCGTACCGTGAGTATCGTCAAGAGCAGCGCCAGCTTGAGCGTGAAACACAACGTGAAGCAAAACTATTGGCCAAAGCTGAAGAATTAGGTTTCGACATTAGTACTGAAGAGGGTTTAGCTGAATTTGACGCTTACCGTGAAGAAAGGAAAATCGCCAAAGCCGAAGAACTGGGTTTTGATATCACCACCGAAGAAGGCCTTGCGGCTTTTGAAACCTTTCGCGAAGAGCAGCGTGAAACGCGTCGCCAGCAGCGCAGTGAAAACCGCGAACAACGTAACGCCTATCGTGAACAAATTGCTGCGTTAAGCGATGAAGAGCGTGCCGCTTTACGCGAAGAACTTCAGGGTCTTAGTCGCGAAGAGCGTCGTGAATTAATTAGCGAACGCTTCGAAGGTTAATGCAATCAATCATTAAAGTTCATAGGGGCCCCTTTACACAATAAGTGTGGGTGCCTCTTTGTCTATTTTGATATTTAGCTGTGCATTAATCGATATTCATTTAGGAGTGCAATATGAATAGCGCTATTTTTCTTTATATTACGGCCTTGCTTTGTTTATTGAGCTTAGGCTTTACAGCCCAAGCACAAGATTATTATGTAGAGCTGGATATCAGCAGTGGCTATAACAACAATGTATTTTTTGAATCAGATGACACGGTTATTAACCAAGAAACCGACGATTCCACCAAGCAAGACATTCAAAACCAAATAAGCCTCATGGGCAGTTACGAATTTTTTGATGGCCAAGACAGCGATGCTAAAATCATGGTGGATTACTTCAAAGAATCCTTAGTGGATAACAGCTTAGAAACCACCGTGAGCAGTGTGTCTATTCCTTATAGCTATTTTATTAACGACTATCGCCTACGCGGCACCGCCACGCTTATGAATTATAATTTAGACGGTGTACACGTATTAGATTACCAAACCGGCCGCTTTGATGTGACCCGTAAAATGGCCGACAAACAGCTAGGCATGCAATTGAGTGTTACCAATAAGGTACCTCAAGACACCAGTTACGACAGCTACGATGGCACTAACCAAAATATTAAAATTCATTATACGTTTAATGGTTTGGCTAGCATGTTTAAGCTAGATGGAAACGTGTTTGAAAATGATTATATTCTTGAAGAAGACGGCAACCAAGGTTATTACCTTAAAGCTATTTATAGCCGCCACTTTTTATCTACTGGTATGCGCTTGGCAGCCAAATATAAAAAGACCAATTACAATCAAGGCTTGCTAGATGATGAGGTGCGTAATGACGATCAATTTACCTTGTCATATTCACAGGACTATTACTTTACAAAAATCCTTCAGTTTTACCTTAGTTCTGAATACATTAAAAATAACTCATCCATAGAAACGCAAGATGAGAATTACAACTACAGCCAATGGACCAATACTTTGGGTGCACGCTTTTCTTTTTGATTTTTATTGTGAAATAGCCTTTATCCAAAAGGTTACTTGCAACAGTGACTGAAAACACCGCCCCAGTTGGCTGGGGGGCTTAGTTGTAATGCCCATTCCCTCCCTTTTGCCATTCATACTGGGGTCTTCAGGCCTAAAAATTATCGGCAAAACTCCATATGAAACTACCATCTTAAAATTTCGCCACTGCCCCTTTGCGTATTCAATGGTGCGAGCAGTTATCTTGCTAACACTTACCAGAGACAAATAATGTCAGAGCCTACAGGCCCTTACGCATAAATTGAAATTAGCGAAACTGACATTTCGGCTAGTGTTGAATAGCACACTGGAAGACACCAGCAGCCAAAGAGAATACGAAATAGCACTTAGGGTGGGTAATTCGACAGTAACACTGGACTCGTGAATCAAGCCGATACCATTATAATGTGCCAAATTTACAGTACTTTAATGGGATGAATGTTACACAGCCCTTGTGGCAGCGATGTGAGTGTGTTCAAAAATCAAACAAAAATAAAACTATGAAGCAGCTAATCTCTTTATTTTTTTCACAGGCCACTTTTTATTCAAAAGCCATTGGAGTACCGTGTGGCCATGAATTTAAAACGTTTGTTAATGAGAAATCAGTCGTCGCTTCAGCGTTCGGACATTAAAATTCGACGTCAACTTCGCAAACTAGTTGTGGTGTTGGCGTTACTAATTTTAGGTCACGCTGGGGCCATGGTGGTATTAGAAGATTTAAGCTTTTGGCAAGGCTTGTGGTTAACGCTTACTACACTCACCACAGTGGGTTATGGTGATTTAAGCGCCAAAACGCAATTGGGCCAACTGGCCACCATATTGATGATGTATGTTAGTGCCATTACCTTGGTGACTTTTTTAATTAGCGACTACATAGATTACCGTTTGGCACGGCATGAACGTATTCGCAGTGGATTTTGGGATTGGAAAATGGAAAAACACATACTGATTATTAACGCACCAAAATATAATTCCGAAAGTTTCTTTCAGCGCTTGGTTTCGCAAATACGTGAAGATCACGACTATAAAGCCTGCCAAATATTGTTATTGAATCATGAATTTTCTGATGGCTTACCCAATAATTTAAAAGAAATGGGCGTGCGCCATATTACCGGCAGTGCCAATAACGAATCGGATTTACTGCGCGCCTATGTTAATGAAGCCAGACACATTTTAGTACTGGCGCGGGATGAATATCACGCCGACAGTGACAGCATTAATTTTGATATTGCCCATCGCTTAAAGTCATTAAATTTAACCCACCGTACACTGGTGGAATGTGTAGACGATGTGAACCGTGAACGGATTTTAGAGCTAGGGGTAAAAAGTATTTTACGCCCCATTCGTTCCTACCCAGAAATTTTAGTGCGCGCCATGGATGCTCCAGGAAGCGAAGTGGTTATTGAAGATATGTTCACCCGTCGTGACGATCATCCAGAGCGTTACAGTATTTGGCTAGAAGGGGAGCAATGGGCCGATGTGGTAAATGCCATGGTAAGAGGCGGCGTGGGTACGCCCATGGCGTACATAAATAAAGAAGGGCAAGTGCTCGTTCACCCCCATGGTGATGACAGAGTTACCGCGCAAAGTTTAATTATACTAGTGAAAAGCGACGTGGTGCCCAGCCAAACAGATGTGGATAATGCTTTTAATCAGTATTTGAATAAAGCGTTGGCTTAAAATAATAATGTGTAAGTTTTTTCTACAATCGATCTAATGGACTGCAGGCTCCTGCATAATGTTTGCCTATAACATGGGTGTAAATTTGGGTGATCTTTACATCATTGTGACCAAGTAACTCTTGTACTGTTCGAATATCGGAGCCAGCCATTAACATATGAGTGGCAAAGCTGTGCCTAAAGGTATGGCAGCTTACTCGTTTATTGAAAACCCCCGCCTTTTGTACCGCCACTTTAAGCGCTTTGCGAATAACTGTTTGGTGTAAGTGGTGGCGACACTTAACTCCAGTAACTGGATGATTGCAAAGCCCAGTGGAAGGAAATAAAAATGCCCAAGCGGGTTTTTTAAATGAATTTGGATCTTTACGGGCCATGGCAAAAGGCATAGAGCTTCCTAAACCTATGACGTTGTCTTCTTGCTGAATGCGGATAGCTTGTTGTATTAAAGAAGTTAGGTCGTTGTGTAAGTTAGCGCTTAAAATGGTTTGCCGATCTTTATTGCCTTTACTGTTACGGATGGTTAGTGAATAGCGGTGCAAATTTATATCCTGCACTCGTAACCTAAGCACTTCTGAGACACGTAGGCCACTGCCATACATCAGTTTTACAATTATTTTATTTCGACCTGATAACTCATTAATAATGGCTTTTACCTCACATATTTCCAATACCACGGGGATATGACGCTGTTTCCTTGCGAGCGTAAAGCCCAGCTCCCCTAGTTCTACTTTTAAAATTTTGTGATACATAAAAACGATGGCGTTTAAGGCCACTTTTTGCGTATTAATTGCAACATGACGGTCATTGGCAAGCCAACTTAGATAGTTTTTAACCTCAATTGCTCCTAAGTCTTTAGGGTGTTGTTTATTGTGAAAATAAATAAATTGTTTAATCCAGTACAGGTAGGTCTTTTCAGTACGCATGCTGTAACCACGTAAGCGAATCTCAAAACGAATCATGTTTAAAAAAGGGCTAGCCATCTTAAAATCCATGCACATAATTATACTGTATGTATAGACAGTATATTTGTTTTTTACAAATAGAAGTATCTCGTTTGCTTCTACTTGACGCTCGCTTTACACTGTACGAAAAATTTAAAAGCGAAATAAATCAGTGGGTTAGAAATACAGTCTAAAAAATAATAGGACCCTACTATTTTGATATTTGGGGAATAATAGGACCCCCTCGCTTTGCTCGGAAAGGATTTTGAGTCTTACCTAGAAGCCTTTCCAAAATACGAACTTAGAGAAATGTATCGATTGTCGAACAGGGCAAAGCGAGCGTGCTCTATATAAAAATGTTAT
>OJBM01000183.1_pt1 | contig 26149 bp, 21 predicted proteins | sample 1591061 | NCBI WGS metagenome assembly OJBM01 (sample SAMN05416872, study PRJEB24817) | seawater metagenome | isolation source: Sea water | place: Canada:Atlantic | collected 2013-11
CGCTGATTAGCACGACAATTTTTTTAGACATGATAACGCCTTAGTTAATTGAAACTTGCTCTTCGTTATCTTGACGAGCAGCGATATCGCCAATATGCCAAGCATTTTCACCAAGTGCTTTAAATTGAGTTAGGGCGCTATCTAAATCAGATTGTGGGACTACAAGGATCATGCCTACGCCACAGTTGAACGTGCGGTACATTTCGTAGGTATCAATATTACCTTTTTCTTGCAACCAGTTGAAAATCGATGGCCATTGCCAACTATTGCCATTAATATTTGCTTTAAGATTTTCTGGTAATACACGAGGAATGTTTTCCCAAAAACCACCGCCTGTGATATGAGATAGGGCATGTACATTGTGTTGTGCAATGACTTCTAGGCAGTTTTTAACATAAATGCGCGTTGGTTCCATTAAATGATCGGCTATTGATTTATCATCCAACATGGTCGAAGGGTTTTCACCGCTTACTTCCAATACTTTACGAATTAACGAGAAGCCGTTTGAATGAGGGCCAGAAGACGCCAACGCAATCAATGCGTCGCCATCGCTAACTTTAGTACCGTCGATGACATCTTCTTTTTCAACAACACCTACGCAAAAACCAGCCATATCATAATCATCGCCATGATACATGCCCGGCATCTCAGCCGTTTCGCCGCCGATTAGAGCACAACCAGATAACTCACAGCCTTTTCCGATGCCTGTGACGACTTGCGTCGCCACATCAACATCAAGTTTGGCCGTCGCGTAGTAGTCTAGGAAGAAGAGTGGCTCTGCACCCTGTACGATTAGATCGTTTACACACATACCGACTAAATCTATGCCGACACTCTCGTGACGCTTTAGATCAATTGCTAAGCGTAATTTAGTACCAACACCGTCGGTACCTGAGACTAATACAGGTTCTTTATATTTAGTTGGTAATTGGCACAGTGCACCAAAACCACCAATATTTCCCATCACCTCTGGACGATGTGTACGTTTTACTACACCTTTGATGTTGTCAACGAGTGCATTACCTGCGTCAATATCAACACCAGCGTCTTTGTAACTTAAGGATTTTGAGTTGCTCACTTGAATTTTCCTGCTTAGCCATAAAAATTGCGCGTATTCTAGCGTAATGTATCTACTTAGAACATGAAAAAATGAGATTTATTTCACGTTTTTTCTGGCGTTTGTGACAACTAAGGTGATGCAGCGCACGCTAAGCTGTGTTTTAGATATACCCAAGCCACTTGAAGCTGCATGTTTCAGAGTTCGGGCAGGAATCGAATACAAGGCATGATTTGTAATTAATGGTTATTCCCTGATTATGAATCATAACGCGGTAGTCGTTTTCTACCCGAACTCCCTTCGGGCAAGGCGATAAGCGACCAACTACGTCGTTATAAGATATTTATTAAGAATGACTTAACGACACATCTTATGCCTAGTATTTGGCACGCTTCTCGGCTTGCTGAAATCGGGCATCTTCATGTAGCTTGGGTATGAAACACTTTGTTCAGCAGAGATAAACCTTAGGTTTGTAGACTGGCTTCAACAATTTGCTTAGTGATTAATTTTACAGAATTATGCTAAGCTTTGGCTCAACATTAATAAGGATCCTTTCATCGCCGTGATTAACAAATCTTTCTTTTTTTTATCGATACTTTTTGTCAGTAGCTTATCCTTAAGTTTCAATGCACAAGCGCAGGATAAAAGTTCGCTTTATCATGGCGCAATCGCGGTGAGTGATCAATCGACGGCAGCGCGTAATCAAGCTATTCAAACAATGTTTGGCCAAACTCTCATTAAAGTGTCTGGTCAAGGCAAAATAACCGAGCACCCAACCATCCTTAAAGAGATAAAAGCGGCGCTGTCTTACGCCACTGAATTTGGTTTTGAGAGTGGCGACAGCGGCTCAGTCCTAAACGTTAGCTTTAATGAAGAGCTCATTGACCAACTTTTAAAAGACAACGGGTTTACTCTTTGGGACGCAGAAAGGCCAACCGTCATGCTATGGTTAGTTTACGAAGATGAACATGGAATACGTCAGATTGTAAATGAGCAATCGAACAACGAAGTCTTAGCGGAAATTAAAGCCGTTGCAAAAACACGTGGCTTACCATTGTTAGTGCCAATATGGGACTTAGATGACCAGTTAGTTGTATCAGCTGGTGATGTGTGGGGCCAATTTGAAGATAAAGTTGCGAGTGCGAATGCGCGTTATCAATCTGATTATATGATTCTTGCTAAAGTAACAAATCATGGCATTAGTAAGAATGTGTCTTGGTCAGTGTTTAAGATGGGCAATGAGGTTGATATTTTTGGTCAAACAAGTACTAAGATTAGTATGACAGGCACAGACGAAACTCCGTCGATAGCACAAGCATTTACTCAAGTGATTAATCAAAGCACCGATTTTTTTGCGCAGCAATATAGCGTTGATACGACGGCAGGTGATGGCAGTATTTTATTGACACTAACCAATGTCGATTCGCTAACCCGCTATGCTGATATCATCGATTACCTCAATAGTATAAAAGCAGTGGAACAGATTGTATTAGTTAAGGTAAAAGGGCAAGAATATCGCTTTAAGATTGACTTATTGGGTAACGAATCTGCATTTTTAGACCTTATCAACCTTGGTGGCAAAATGGCTTCTATTACCAATTACAATCCCGATCTTGTTTTGTTTGAATGGCGAGGTTAAATTATCTGCGGTTAAGTGGCTTTGTCTGTTTGTTGGTTGCCTCTGCGAGATGTGCAATGTACACTTAACTTGATATTTAAATGAGTCGGAATACCCCTTTGTCAAACCCTAGTCAATTGTCTTTGCCAGTCTACTTGCCAGATGATGAGACTTTCGCAAGTTTCTACCCAGCAAACAATGAAGAGTTACTTAATGTAATGTCTTCGCTTGGTGATCAATCTCATAGCCAGTTCTTCTATCTTTGGGGGGCAGCAAAATCCGGTAAAACTCATTTGCTACATGCGTGTTGTGCGTCTGCACAGGAGCAAGGTTTACAAACTTTCTATATACCGTTCGAGATGTATGCCTCGATGAGCGTTGCAATCTTGGAAAATTTGGACAGTTTGCCATTAATATGTCTTGATAACATCGACAATGTTGCTGGAAATCCACTATGGGAAGAAGCGCTGTTTGACTTATACAATCGTGTAAAGGAAGCAGGGGGCACATTAGTTGTTAGTGCCAATCATTCACCCACTCAAAATGACTTTCAATTGCCAGATCTTGTTTCTCGCCTCAGTTGGGGCTTAAGTTACCAAGTACACTCCATGTCTGATGAAGATAAGCTCGCGGCTATGCAACAACGCGGTGAAGCAAGGGGCTTGGTGTTAACTGACGAAGTTGTTAAGTATTTATTTAATCGCCTAGACCGCGATTTAAGAACGCTATTTGATACGCTTGACCGTCTGGATAAGGCATCGATGCAGGCACAAAGAAAACTGACGATTCCCTTTATCAAAGACACGTTGAAGCTATAAAAAAACCGCTGATTTAAGCGGTTTTTTTATCAGAAAATTTAAAACCTATTGTGTTTCATCTTTTTTCTTACGGATGCTAAGTCCAAGTTCTTGTCCGCGAAATTTTGCGAAATAAGAACAGCCGATAAACATCATCAGCGCGAGAACGAGTTCAACAATGACGTACAAGCGTTCGTCAGGTCGATCCCAGATCAACGTTAGCCCGTGTAACAAATAAAACATAACGATAAAGTTAGACCAAGCATAGGTATAAGGTTGGCGTTTCAAAATCCCCTTAAGCGGCAGTAATAAAGGGCCTACCGTTAGTAAAAAGGTCACGTATTTATTCATTTCTGATGGCACTAAAATTAAATGCCAAAGCGGTAAAAAGATCAGTAATCCAAAGTAACCGGCTTGACCAAGAATTAACACGCGTTTAGTTTTATCACGCATTAAATAATTTCCAATACATTTTCTGGAGGACGGCCAATTGCTGCTTTGTCACCGTTGACGACAATTGGACGTTCTAGTAGTTTTGGTGTCGCGACAATCGCCGCAATCAAATCTGCGTCAGTGATATCACGGTTACCAAGGCTTTGTTCTTTGTATTCAGTTTCTTTTACGCGCATAAACTGACGTGGGCTTAGGTTAAGTTGAACCATTAAGCTTTTGACGGTGTCTGCAGTAATTCCAACTTTTAAATATTCAATAATTTCCGGTTCAACGCCGTTGTCATTTAATAGTTGTAATGTTTGTCGGCTCTTAGAGCAACGGGGATTGTGAAAAATTGAAATTTTGGACATAACAGCCTCTTTATTAAATTAATTGCGGCGGATCTTTGCTTATATTTTAAGATTTTTCAAGTCTTCTTCTTGTTGTCGCAATTGTTTAATGCGTGCTTGTACTTTAACTTGCGTTATTTGGTCATTTTTTATTTGATTATGCGCTTTATAGAGTTCTTTTAGCGCTTGTTCAAAGTTTCCATACAACGCAAAATGTTCAGCTTTTGCAATATTTCTTTCGATGGGTTTACCAGCCTTGCGATTTGCGTCAATAAGCATTGACCACGCAGGGATGTTCTGCGGATGCGTATTCAAAAATCGCTCAAGCACGGTAATTGCTTTTGAATACTGATTCGCTTCGAGCAATGCGCTGGAATAGTTAAGAGCAATGACAGAGTTGTTCGCCATGTAACTGGTGTAATGTTTGAGTAACTTAATTGCTAATTGTGGTTTTTTCAATCCGAGATAGATGTCGGACAATGTGTCGATGAAAAATAGGTTATCAGGTTCAGTTCTACGTAGTTGTTGAATTAAGTTAAGTGCAACGTCATATTGTTTTAATTTAAACGCCATTAGCGCTTTCCCGTAATCATACGCCATCTGATGGGTTGATTCGTTGTTATTAAAACTCATTTTTAAACTGTGGTTTATTACATCGTCTGTCGTGTCATTAAAGCGCACCATGATTCTTGCCTTAGCCAATAAGAACGACAGATTGGGGCTGATGGCTACTGGACTATACGATTGGGCTCGAACTCTCGTCTCAGCAATACGTAATTCGGTAACAGGGTGACTTTGTAACATTGCAGGCATTTTAGACGAATAACGATGTTGAGCTGCCATCTTACCAAAAAACACAGACGCGCTTGCCGGATCAAATTTGCTCTTGGCGGTAAGCGCAATACCGATGCGATCTGCTTCCCGTTCGTTGGATCGAGTGTAGTTAATTGCTAGCTGTTGAGAAAGTGCCAGGGATGTTTGTATACCAGCAATGCCAGCATCACCGGCACCCGCCATCACCAAAGCAATAGAACCAAGTAATGCAGCCATAGTTGCCGGGCTTGTTTTCTCGCGTGCTTCGATTGAGCGGGCAAGGTGGCGTTGCGTAACGTGCGTGATCTCGTGTCCTAATACTGATGCTAATTCGCTTTCATTGTCTGCTAACAGAAAGAGTCCAGTATGGATCCCGACGTGACCGCCAAAAAAAGCAAAGGCATTGATCGCCTTGTTCTCGACCATAAAGAATTCAAAGGGTGTTTTTACATCATTGGCATTTGCGACGAGCGACAGGCCAACATCGTTGATGTATTGCTCTAAAAGTGGGTCATTGACGATGGGTAATCGCGAACGCATCATCATTTTATACGCTTTACCAATTCGAATTTCTTTTTCAATAGTCAGTGCCGAGGAGGCGACTGTGCCTAATTCTGGTAGTTTGATTGCGCCATCCTGTGCAGATGTGACATTGTGCCATGCAAAAAATGGTAACATGCATAAACTTATTACTGATTGGCGAAACCGACGTGGTGATTTGTTTTTAGTCACAGAACTTGGCAATTTAAATTTCCCTTAATTAACGGAGTTTGCTGGGTAAACGTTGAGGTTTTCTGCGTTACAGGTAATAATAGTCTACCGCAGTTTATTGTACTATTGCATTGAAAATACTTGATTTTACGTCATTCCGTTGTCCAGTCCCCTTGGTGCAAACAAAACTGTTTGTCAAAAACGCCCAAGCGGGAACTCATTGTCGAATCTTATTGTCTGACCCTGGGTCTATCCAAGATGTTCCCCAGATTTTAAAAAAGATGGGACATCTGGTTGAAATACAAACAGATGAAGCAGCAAATCACGTGGTGCTCAATATCGAAATTTATGGTTTAAGGAATAATTAATGCTAGAACTGATCAGTAATTGGTATAAACGAAAGTTCTCTGATCCACACGCCGTAACGCTGGTGTTTATCTTAATCGCTGTCGCGTTGACTATTTATTTTTTCGCTAATATTCTGATGCCATTGTTGGTTGCTATCGTCTTTGCTTATTTATTAGAGCGCCCAGTGACCGCTTTAACGAGCCATAAGATCCCGCGAACAATCAGTGTAGTGATAGTATTGGCTATTGCATCTGCGATTATTATGTTGGTTGTATTTGGGATTCTGCCAAGTGTTTGGCATCAGGTCGTTGCATTGAGCAGTGATATGCCTGAAATGTTGTCACAGGCACAACAGTTCTTACTGGCATTACCCGAAAAGTACCCAAATTACGTGAATGCAGCTCAGATCCAAAGTGTCACTGATAGCGCTAAAACGCATGTAATCGATTTAGGACAGGGCATCGTTTCCCAATCATTTAAATCAATAGTGAATTTAGTCGCGTTAATGATTTACGTCATTTTAGTTCCACTGTTGATTTTCTTTTTCTTGAAGGATAAAGAGTTTTTGGTTGACAGTGCGAAGCACTACATTCCGGCGAATAGACGATTAGCATCCCAAGTATGGGCTGAAATGAATGTACAAATTAGTAATTATATTCGCGGTAAGGTGATTGAAATCGTTATCGTTGGTGGTGTTAGCTATATCGCGTTTACGATTCTGGGACTGGCCTATGCGACGTTATTGTCTGTATTAGTGGGTTTGTCGGTACTCATTCCTTTCATCGGCGCGGCAATTGTTACCATTCCCGTATTTTTAGTTGGGTTGTTTCAATGGGGTATTTCGCCTGAATTTGGATATTTGGTTATTGTGTATGGTGTGATTCAAGCCCTAGACGGTAATCTTTTGGTTCCCTTGCTGTTTAGCGAAGCTGTTAACTTGCACCCAACGTCAATTATTGTGGCGGTATTACTCTTTGGTGGATTATGGGGATTTTGGGGCGTATTCTTTGCGATACCACTTGCGACACTGGTAAAAGCTGTCGTCAATGCGATGTCTAAGCGAACCGTTGAGCCGGCTCAAATTACTTCGGAATAGCAAATCTGACGAAGACATAAAAATGGCGTATCAATTGATACGCCATTTTTTTATTCTGAAGCTATCTGAGTTATCGGTTCGGGTATTTTGAAGCGACGGATCTGAATAATCATACCCATGGTTGAATGGTCGAAATAGTGGATTTCTTTTGAACGGACTCGGCGATGTTGTTTCATCGGATGACTCGTTAGTTGATTGACCAATCTAGTGCGTTGTTGAGCATATTCAAGCATGTTTGAAGCTTGTGACTCAGTAGTCATTACGACGGTATCATTAGACAGATTGTCAACGTCATCTGCTGCGATCTGCTGTTCTACTTGTTCTACTTTACGTAAATCGAAATCTGTTTCGATAAACAAATAATGATTTAGATAGATCTTTAGAAAACCATCAAAGCGCCACAGTGGTTTAGTGTCAGTTGTTTCATCCTGAGCTAACTCTGCGACTATCTCTTGAATATTGATAGCGGGTAGCGGTTGATTTATCGTTTCCACTTCGTCAGGCAATTTGTCGACGGCTTGCTCGACAATATTGGCTACCATGTCCGTTTGGTCAAGCATTTTACTTTCTGCTAATGCATCTGCTTCGACGAGTAACCGTGCTTTATCTTGACCTTGTTCATTGAACTGGTTCGAAAAATCTTCCCCAGCAAACAAATGAATCGGCTTAGCGAGGTGACGAGCTAAAGTTGGTTGACGCCACCCTATATGTAAAATGGGTTTGGTTGATTTTTGCCAGCGCATCTTTTTAACGAGCTCGGTCATTTCTAAACGCGATTGGTCTAAAAGGTATGGCGATTCAGGTGTATGCACCAGTGCTGGTTGCACATCGTCTGATTCTTCTTTTGTTATGCCAATGGCGGCATCCTGAGGGAGCTGCTCAATAGTTTGAAATACAGTTAATGGCGTTTGGTATTTGCGCTCTGCCGCTGGAATCGACTGATAAGACACGCCATTAAAATCAAAAGTCTGAGGGTAGGCCACGTAAATATCTGGGTTGTAGGTTGGGGCTATAACGTCGAGTTCTTCCGGTTTAACGAGATCATTACTAACATCTGTTGAATTTGCTGTTGTATCCTCCTCTTCTAAAGGCGGAGTTATTAACGCTGGGCTACCTGAAGTTAACTGCTGTGCAAGTGACAGTGTGTCCGACGTGTGGGCCGAAACAGCTGAGTCGTCTTTTGCACTGTCCAAACTCAGACGTTCTTGTTGACGAATTTCTCTAATGTTGAACGCCTCAGTCAATAGACTGTCATCAGGTGCAATACATTCAACAATCGTTTTCTCTGGAGGCGCAATGAGCTCGTCCTCCAAAGTCGACGCAGGTGCCGTGTTAGTGGTTTGCCCGTCATTTGTCAGCGCAGGCGCATCAAGTACAGGCTCTATTGAATCTATTTGAGTGTTTAGCACTGGTAAAGGCGTGAGACTAAATCGTTCAAATTGGCTTAACACCGGGCAGGGCTTGGTAACACCGTAAAAAGCATTATCGACAATGTCGATACTTTTCGTTGCTGAAAACTGTTTTAATGGGTCTTTAAATTGTTGTTTGGTTGATTCTCCAACACGCTCAAAAATAATTAGCTCGACTTCAAACCATGACTCACTTGCTTGACTGGCAGGCATTAACATTAATCCACCAATCACTAATGATAACGCGCGAATAGGATGCTTCATTTATTACTCCGTCGTATTACGTTCAAATTCCGTTAACATCGCGTTGACTAGATTTAATCTATCGGCGGCATTGTCGGTTTTAATGGCGAATTTTAATTTAGTCGGACCATCAAGTTTATAGATTGCTGGTTGAGTCTGTAACAATGACATGAGATACCCTAAATCGATAATGGTTTTCTCTCCAAAAACAATTTGGCCGCCATTGATACCCACTTCCAATCGTTTTATGCCCAGAGCGGCAATGCGCAACTTGATTAACGAGACGGTAAACAAATTCTTTGCTGGCTCTGGTAATAGTCCAAACCTATCGATGAGCTCAACCTGCATGGTATCAAGTGCTTTACTGTCTTTACAATTGGCAATACGTTTGTACAGAGACAAGCGTGTATTGACGTCAAAAATGTAATCTTCAGGTAATAAGGCAGAGATTTTTAAATCGACATCGCCCCCTTGCGGTAACAGATTGTCCAGTTTCGGCTCACTACCGTCCTTAAGCGCTTGTGTCGCACCATCGAGCATTTCCATGTAGAGGCTAAATCCGATAGTTTGGATTTGGCCGCTTTGGTCATCGCCTAACAATTCACCCGCACCACGAATTTCTAAATCATGCGTTGCCAACACGAAACCAGCGCCGAGATCAGTGAGAGTCTCAATCGCCTCAAGGCGCTTTCTCGCATCTCTGGTGATTTGTTTGGGCGGTGGCGTCAACAGATAAGCATATGCCTGATGATGGGAGCGCCCAACACGGCCTCGAAGTTGATGAAGCTGAGCAAGGCCAAACTTATCGGCACGGTTAATAATAATGGTATTGGCGGTTGGTATATCAATTCCCGTTTCAATAATCGTAGAACATAGCAGGAGATTATAGCGTTGGTGATAGAAATCACTCATGACCTTTTCTAATTCTCGCTCAGGCATTTGGCCATGGGCGATACCAATACGCGCCTCTGGCAATAATTGCTCTAGGTCTTGTGCCATATCTTCAATCTTATCAACATCATTATGGAGAAAATAGACCTGACCACCACGTAATATTTCACGGCGAACAGCTTCTTTCACTAAGGCTTCGTCATAGGGTCTAACAAAGGTATTTACCGATAAACGTCTTGAGGGTGGTGTGGCGATGATAGATAAATCTCGCATACCGCTCATTGCCATGTTTAACGTACGCGGAATAGGCGTTGCTGTCATCGTTAATATATCGATATTGGCGCGTAAAGAAGTGATTTTTTCTTTTTGACGCACACCAAAGCGATGCTCTTCATCGACAATTAATAACCCTAGATCATGAAAGTTAATGTCACCTTGAATAAGTTTGTGCGTGCCAATGACAATGTCCGCTTTTCCGTTCTCAACATCTTCAATGGCTTGTTTTTGTTGCTTTGCGCTTCTGAATCTAGATAGCTGTTCTACCCGTATGGCATGTTTGGCAAAACGGTCTCGAAAGTTTTCGAAATGCTGTTGTGCTAACAACGTTGTTGGTACTAAGACGGCTACTTGTTTTCCATCATTAACGGCAACAAAGGCGGCTCTCATTGCTACTTCCGTTTTACCAAAACCAACATCACCACAGACGAGTCTGTCCATCGGTTTCTTTTTTTGCATATCATTAACGACATGTAGAATAGCGTTTTGCTGGTCAACGGTTTCTTCAAAAGGGAAACTCGCTGAGAACTGATTGTATTCATCGAAATCGACGTTAAATTGATGCCCCTTACGCGAGGCGCGTTGCGCGTAAACATCTAACAACTCTGCCGCAACGTCGCGAATTTTCTCTGCTGCTTTTCGTTTGGCCTTTGTCCATTTGTCGCTGCCAAGACTATGCAGCGGTGCGCTTTCTTCACTTGAACCGCTATAGCGCGAAATGAGATTGAGGGATGACACTGGTACATAAAGCTTTGCTTCGTTAGCATATTCTAAAGTGACATACTCAATATCGATGCCAGCATTTTCAATGTATGTAAGACCTTGATAACGACCGACACCGTGATCGTAATGCACAACTGGTTGTCCAATAGACAATTCAGCTAAACTACGAACTATTGCTTCACTGGAAATCGTTTGCGCTTTTTCTCGGCGGCGGCGCTGTGAAACTTGAATACCAAACAATTCGTTTTCACAGATAAATGCGATGTTGTCATCATATAGTTCAACACTATTTTCTAATGGCGCGATGATAACGCTAATATCGTGGGACAGCGCTTGTGCGACTGTGTCGCATTCGACAGGTGTGACATTGTCCTTTCTTAACAATTCTAATAACGCCTGTGCTCGACCCAGTGACTCAACGCAGAAAATCGTTTTTCGGTTTGGCTTTGTTTTTAAGTAATCTATTAGCTTTCCCGTTGGATGACTTTGTTTGTGATCAACACTAATCTCATCTATCGAAAGGGTATTGAGATTAAAATGACCTGCTTGTTCTGACGCAGGTAAATGATCAAACGCGACCCGATTAAAGTCATTGAGCTTGGCGAAAAACTCATCGACACGACAGAATAATTCTTGAGGCTCAAGAATAGGGCGTGCTCTGTCATAACGACGTTCTTCATAACGATATTTAACATCATCAAAAAATTCATTAGCGCTATCGTGAATATCGCCAACGGTGAATAGAGTCGCTTCCTTTGGGAGATAATCGAAAAGTGTCGCACATTCCTTAAAAAATAGCGGTAGATAATACTCAATGCCAGCAGGCCATATCTGTTTAGTGACTTGCTGATAGATAGATTCCGGTTCATTGGAGGCGTCGAAGCGTTCTCGCCAGTGGCTTCTAAATAGCTCTACCGCCATTTGGTGAGTTGGAAATTCTTTGGCAGGTAGTATGCGAATTTCACCTACTTTATCCGTAGAGCGTTGGGATTCAGGGTCAAAAAATGCAATCGAATCAATTTCATGGTCGATAAAATCAATTCGGTATGGCTTATTGCTGCCCATTGGATAGATATCTAAGATTGAGCCCCGTTGACTATATTCACCGTGTGCCAACACTTGATGAACATTTTCGTAACCCGCCGTATCTAACGCTTGCTTAAGTCTGTTTGGATCACGCTCTTCGTTAGTCTTTAAAAGTAAGGTGTGGCCATTAATAAATTCGCTCGGACTTAGCTTGGCCATGGCTGTTGCGATTGGCAACAAGATAATACCATGTTCCATAGTCGGTAAATGGTACAAGGTTTCTAGGCGTTGAGAAATGATGTCTTGATGCGGCGAAAAACTATCGTATGGTAGCGTTTCCCAATCAGGAAATAACATGACAGGCAAGTTATATTCGGCGGCAATATATTCTAATTCTGTCTCAAGTTTTAGTGCGGTTGCAGTATCATTACACAATAATACGGTCAGTGATGATTGTTGCTTCGCCATTTCTACAAGGGTTAGCGCTAGTGCGCTGCCTTGGAGATTGCCGATTGTTAGTTTTTGACTTGAACGTTGAGATAAATCTGGCAGAGAAGCAATAAATTGGCGGATCAGAGACATTGGTAAAAATACTTAATAAATGATGTGGTTAGTATAACCTCATAAGCTTAATCTCGCCAAATTAACCTGTGATGAATTACTCATCATTATCAGGTTTTCGAGCATCACTACGTTGTCTTAATTGAATGGTTTGAATATGTAAAGAATTACGAACCAACTGTTCTTGATCTTCTTCGTCGATTTTTACAAATTCTACATTAATGATCATGCCGTCATCACAGGGTTGTGTGTCAATAACCTTTCCTATGGCATAAATCGCGCTGTTACATTCCTCAATAAACAACTTTAGCTCGAGTAATGTATCGTTTGCGATTGCTGATTGATTGAGAAAAGTGATGTTACTGCCACCAAAACTGGTGCCTTGATTTCTTGCTTTACTGCCTTCATCGAGGGTTAAAATATAACTCATCATTAAATCAATTTTTTTAGATTGCAGCGCTAAAAAATCACTTAACTCACCTGCGTGTTCACCAAGGCTACGTAGTGGTTTTATAGTATGCCGATCAAGCTGATTTATTTGAGACGCGAGTTTGAACGATGTAGGCATATTGTCTACGAATTCAGCGTCACTTGGTATAGACGACGAACTTAGCGTTTTAACACTTAACTCAAATGCATGAGATATTGAAAAAAATTGTTGTTGGTTATCCACGAGCCATCCTCTTTTTACTACGTTGGTTCGCAACAATGGCAAATAAAACTTGGGTTTACGAATCAATGCCATTATCATCGCCTAATATTTTTATTATTCACGTTTTTAGTTGGCGTCACAAGTAATCTCTTGATAATAGTTTGAATTTTCCGAGTGATGAAGAATCAATAACCCTTACATGTGAGTAAAATAAGCAGGTTTACATTGAATATAACCCCATACCTCATTGCCTGGCGCTACGCGAGAGCGCGAAACGGCAGTCGATTTTTAAATTTTATTACCTTGTTTTCTATTGGTGGGATCATGCTAGGCGTTACCGCACTGATTATTGTGCTTTCGGTAATGAATGGTTTTGAGAGCCAACTTAAAGACAGAATATTAGGAGCTGTTCCGCATCTAGTGGCCACTAATGTTACCGATAATGAAATCTCAACGTTAGAGTCTCCTGAACAGGTAATTGGTGTCACTCAATTGTTAATGTCACAGGCAATGATTCAAGGTGACAGCGAATTAACTGCGGTGATGTTGCAAGGCATTAATCCCATTGAAGATACTGCCGTTAATCCACTGGCAAGCAACATGCGTTATGGCGAATTTGAGACGTTGGTCGCCGGCAAATATCGGATTATTGTTGGTCGACTACTCGCACGTCAACTAAATGTACGCGTTGGCGACAAAATTAGAGTGATATCCGCAGAAAAAAGTGTATTTACACCATTTGGCCGTATGCCTAGTCAACGCAACTTTACTATCAGTGGTGTTTTTGAAATGCAATCAGAAGCAGACTCTTCCATTGCGCTGATCCATATAGAAGATGCTCGTCGTTTATTACGATTATCTAAAGGCTTTGAGCCAAGTTACCGATTATTTCTTAACAACTCATTTGATGATTTACTCGTTGCATCTCAAATTGAAGCCGCTGCAAAAGATATAGAACTATCAAGTTGGCGAAACGAGTATGGCGAATTATTTAGCGCCGTGCGTATGGAAAAGAATATGCTGTGGATGATGTTAAGTCTCATTATTGCGGTTGCCGCGTTTAATATAATTTCAGCACTCGTTATTTTAGTGACCGAAAAACAAACAGACATTGCAATCTTGTCAACGTTAGGTTTGTCGAGATCAAAGACAGCGTTAATCTTTATTGCTCAAGGTACGCTAAATGGAATAATTGGTACGATAGTTGGCACGATAGCAGGTTTATTGTTGACCTATAACCTCAATACGATATTGCATGCATTTAACCTTAATATTGTCGCTAATCCAATTGACCCTACAGGTGGTTTACCCATCGTGATTGATTATCAACAAGTCTCCATTTTAGTTCTGGCAACGATTGTAGTAACGCTTATATCTACGTTATACCCATCTTATAAAGCAGGCGCAGTTGAGCCAGCTGAGGCATTAAAACATGAATAAACCGCTATTAACCTGTACGGGTATTTCTAAAACGTATCAAGATGGTGATAACCAAGTCAATGTCTTGTCAGCGCTTGATCTTACGCTAAATTCCCATGAGTTACTGGCTATCACTGGTCGTTCTGGCTCAGGAAAGTCGACATTGCTGCATCTGCTGGGAACGTTAGATGAACCAAGCAGTGGTGAAATATTATTTGAAGGTCAAGATATTCATCAATTGAGCAAAAATAAGCAAGCGACGTTTCGAAATCAATCGTTGGGCTTTATTTACCAATTTCATCATCTATTAGCTGAATTTAGTGCACTAGAAAATGTGATGATGCCGTTGTTGATCGCGGGTGAGTCACAACAACTGGCCAAATCTCGTGCCATTGAGATGATAAAAAGCGTCGGTTTAAGTGACCGCGGGCATCATAAGCCTAGCCAGTTATCGGGTGGTGAAAGGCAGCGCATTGCTATTGCTCGAGCATTAGTTAATAAACCTGCATTAGTCCTTGCCGATGAGCCGACGGGGAATCTAGATAGTGAAAATGCATTGGCAATTTTTGAGTTGTTAAAATCATTACGTGACCAACAAGGCACTAGTTTTGTTGTGGTTACACACGATAATGAGTTAGCCAATAAACTTGACCGTGTCGTAAACCTAAGTAGTGGTAGTTTGGCATCAATGGATAATTGCCATGAATAACGAGTCTAAATTGGGTTTAACATTTGGGCTTAGTAGTGCCATCGGGGTTCGTTTTTTAATGGCTAAATCATCCAATCGATTTATCTCATTTATTTCGATGACGGCGATGTTTGGCATTGCCATAGGAATCACTGTTTTACTGGTTATTATGTCCGCCATGAACGGCTTTGAGCAGCAATTAAGAGACAAGTTGCTTTCGGTTGTACCTCACGGCGAAATAGTGGCAGTTCAAGAGCCAATTAGTAACTGGGAAAGCGTGGTTGCAGATCTTAAGCATTTGCCTGGTGTGATTGAGGGCGCTCCTGTGATCGCAGTGAAAGGATTAGTGCTTCAAGGAAGTCATTTGTCAGGGATAGCGTTAGACGGAATTGTACCTAGCCAAGAAGCGCAGGTAATGTCGAGCTTGGAGTATGTGACGGCTGGCGCTTGGGAAAAGTTAACACCTGGTTCAAATAACATTATTCTTGGACAGGGACTGATTGATAAGTTTAACTTTGAGCTAGGTGATGATATTTCGGTGATGATTCCCAAAAAAGGTGAAAAAGGGCGGTTGTCATCACCAACGGTCGCAAATTTTAATTTAGTGGGTAGTTTTAATTTTGGTGGTCAATTAGATTCGTTGCAAGCGTATATTCATTTAGACGATGCAAGAACACTAGCCAATGTTGAGAATGGCGTTCTAGGGATTCGCTTTAAGTTTGATGACATTTTTAATGCGACAGATATTATTCGCGATATCGGAAGAAACGTACGCAGTTATGTCTATTTGAGTGACTGGACGAGAAAACAAGGCCATTTATATAACGACATTAAATTAGTCCAAATGATTACTTATATTGTTCTCGTTCTCGTGATTGCGGTTGCTAGTTTTAATATTGTGTCGACGTTAGTCATGGCTGTAAACGATAAAGAAAGTGAAATTGCCATTTTGCTCACGATGGGTCTATCTCAAGGACAAGTTAAACGAATTTTTATTGTGCAAGGAATGATTAATGCAACCTTTGGCTGTATTTTAGGGGGCATACTCGGTAGTTTAATCAGTGTAAACTTGGCGGAGATCGTCCAGTTTTTGGAGCACTCATTTTCTATTCAAGTGTTATCTGGTGATATCTATTTTATTGATGCGTTGCCCTCTGAATTTAGATTAGGTGACTTGGCCATTTTAGTGGGTGCTACGTTAAGTATCAGTTTTTTGGCGACACTCTATCCGGCGTCTAACGCGGCTAAGATAAAGCCCGCTTTAGTGTTGGGGCAATAGTTAGATTGTGGAAGTAGATATTTACGTATAAAAAAAGGCAGTATAAAAACTGCCTTTTTTGATCGCTTAGTTGGTTAGCGCTTTTGTCGTTGCTTGTATTCTCTGATCACTGATAAGCGCCAAAGAATCCTAATAAATGCGTATCCAATTGCACTAGATACTAAACCAATAACCACACAACCGGTTAATAGTGGTGGGGCGATTGTACCTAGGCTCGACAAAAACCAATCGACAGATATTTCAAAATTGAATTCATGCGTTTCACTGCCGAGTATTTTGACGCCCAGTAGATAAGCACCATAGAACATCGGCGGCATAGTCAGTGGATTACTAATCCAAACAAGGACGACTGATAATGGCAAGTTGACCCTGAACACCACAGCAAATATTGCTGCAAAGAGCATTTGCATCGGAATTGGCATCCATGCGAAAAATAGACCGACGGCAAAAGCGCCTGACGCACCACGACGATTGAGATGCCAAAGGTTTGGATCATGCAAGCGTGAACCTAAATAGCGCAAATGTTTATGATCACGAATTTTTTCATGATCAGGCATTAACCGTTTAATTGTTTTTCTTGGCATATACTTATTCAACTATGACTTTGGAAAGACAAATGCTAGCAATGACCGCTGGCTTCTTATCAATATTACTTTGGCCCACGCTCCCAAGTTACTGGGTGGCGTGTAGCTTTCTTGTGTTGGCAATAATATTACTTAAGACTCATCATTTGGCGGCAAGTTTCATTGCTGGTTTATCTATCTGTATTATATCGATAAATATTCACTTTACCGATTTAAAAACGTTACTAACGGCAAACTCTAGCATAAAAGGTGAGATTGTTTCACTGCCAGTTCAAGGAAAACACCACAATCGCTTCTATTTTGAGCTATCACAGATAAATGATGGTACTGAGGTGCATAAAAGTAATAGTCGAATCCAAGTCATATGGCCCGGTCAACACAAACTGAACCAAGGACAAAGGTTGGCGTTAACCATTAAAGCAAAGCCATTAGTTGGATTATTTAATCAAGGGACGTTTAATTATCAGCGTTTTTTAGTGTCAAATAACGTAATTGCAACGGTCAGTGTTATTGATGGAAAGATCATTGCTGATTCGACAAATTTACGCGCTCAGTTGGCACAGCGATTCGATGAGGTTTCCGATAACTACAAATCAATGAGGTTTATGCGGGCGCTAGTTATCGGTGATAAACGTTACTTTAATCAGCACGATTGGAAGGTTCTTCAGTACACGGGCACGAGTCATCTGTTTGCTATTAGTGGATTACATTTGGGGTTTGTGTGTTTGATGGCAATGATGATTATTAGACCATTAATACGAATGTGTATACGTCATAATCATTTAGCTACTTTATGTATTATGGGGTGTACCATATTCGTTGGAGTCTTCTATAGCTTATTGGCTGGTTTTAGTTACCCAACGGTGCGGGCATTAGTCATGTTGATCGTAGCGAGTGGTTTTGTATGTCTCGCTCAGCGCGTTGCAATATTTCAAATTATCGCAATTACGTTATTCATTATTGGCTTAATTAATCCGTTGGGATTTTTGTCACAAGGATTATGGTTGTCTCTTTTTGCACTGATATGCGTTGTCACTTGTAGTAAATGGTTCGCAAGAAGGGCTCAGTTAGAGAGAATGAATTTCCAAAATCGGGCCATGCAATGGCTCGGTCAATTGTTAAAGCTTCAACTCATGCTTGTCATCGGCTTGTGTGGTATACAAATGCTGTTCTTTGGTGGCGTTTCGTTAATTGCGCCAATTACTAATATCGTCGCGGTGCCCGTGATTACCCTAATTGTGTTACCTATAGGGTTGTTGGCGACATTGTGTGATCAGTTATCGTTGTTTCAATTATCCGATTGGGGATTTCATGTTACAGATACGGTATTGACGCTGTTGTTTGAATTGCTGACTTGGATAAGTAATGCCAATTTTGTCTGGCAAGGGATAGCGGCTAGCCGCTGGATAGTGTCGATAATTATAAGCTTTTCTATGATTTTGATACTGAAAATTGTCAACGCAAAATATTCGTTATATATCTTGTGCTTTATCATGGCGATAGTCTTTGGTTTGATTTCCAACAGTTTGCATACCGATGTTAAAGCGTGGCGGGTCGACTTTTTAGATGTTGGGCACGGCAATAGCAGTGTCATTCAAAAAGGAAATCGCGCCATGGTGATTGATACGGGAAATGTGCTAGGCGAGCATTCGACGATGGCACAAAACATCGTGATTCCCTTTATTGCACAGCGCGAGATCGCACATGTCGACTATATTATGGTGACTCATCATGACAGCGATCATAGTGCAGGTCTGAAATCGTTGCTTGAGCGTTTTCCGCTCGCTCAAGTGATAACCAATCGTGATGCAATCTGTAATGGCGGCTCTTTTGAGTGGCAAGGCTTAGCGATCAAATTAACGAAAGCGTTAGGGAAGCTCCCTAAAAGTCATGAGACAGAAAATAACAGATCATGCTTGATTCATATCCAAAATGAGTTTGGAAGCGCTCTTTTTTCTGGCGACATAGAGAGGCGAGCCGAAAAACTATTGGTGAACCAGCTTGATAAAACGTGGCAAGCACAGGTTTTGCAGGTTCCGCATCACGGTAGTAAGACATCATCAAGCGTTGATTTTATTAATTTAGTGAGTCCTCAATTCGCAATTGTCAGCACCGCAAGCTTTAATCAATGGCACTTTCCAGCCAGTTTGGTCATAAGTAGATATCGACGCGCAAGTACGAAATTAATTAATACTGGCGAGGTTGGCCAAATTACGGTTGATTTTAGACAAGCTGGTCCTTATATAATCAACTACAGACGCCAAAGGTCGCCTTTTTGGTATAATGGCGATCTTTCATTTGGTCATTATCAACGTTAGCGCTAGAATGGTGCTAATTTATTATTTAGGACAACGAGTTAAATGTCATCGACTCCTACCTTTGATTCGAAAGTTGTGGCTAAACGCCTAGCTGGATACTTTTTTGAATATAAGACTGCACTTTTTTTGGCTATATTTGCTCTGATTGTTTATGCCGGCGTTGATGCAAGTCTGATCTATTTTTCACGGGATTTAATTGATAACGGGATTGCTGGTAAAGACCAAGATTATTTGAAACTTGGTGCTATTTACGTTATCGGTGTTTTTGTGGTACGTGGAATAGCAAGTTTCATTTCTACCTATTTACTCGCGTGGGTCGGCAATAATATTGTAATGAGAATGCGTCAGCAATTATTCAACAAAATGCTGGGTTTACCGGTGAGTTATTTTGACACTAATTCTAGTGGCTCCTTAATTTCTAAGATCACATATGATACTGAGCAAGTATCGCGTGCAACCACGCAAGTTCTTATTGTCATTTTCCGTGAAGGCGCAACGATTGCCTATCTATTAGCGATAATGTTTTACAACAGTTGGCAGCTTTCGTTGATTTTCTTTCTTGTAGGCCCAATGATCGGAATGGTTATTTCGGTAGTATCGAAACGTTTTCGTCGGATCAGTAAAAGCATTCAAGGAGCTATGGGTAAAGTCACAACATCAAGTGAACAAATGCTAAAAGCGCATAAGGTGATCCTTGCATTTTCTGGTCAAGAAAAGGAATTTGAGCGTTTTGACAAAATTAACAACAGTAATCGTCAGCAAAGTATGAAGTTAATAGCGGCTAGTGCCTCGAGCACTCCGATAATACAACTTATTGGTTCTTTGGCTATAGCAGGTGTTCTTTATGGTTTGAGTCTTGATGGGGTGATTGAATCGTTAAGTACGGGTGCTTTCGTTGCTTTAGTTACCGCAATGGGGAGCCTTATGCGCCCACTGAAACAAATTTCAAAAGTCAATGTTGAGTTACAACGTGGTTTAACAGCCTGCAACAGTGTATTTGAGTTACTCGACAAGGACGGTGCCGTTAATGATGGCATGATTAAAATAGAACGTTCGCAGGGAAGCTTGAATATTAAGAACCTTGACTTTTCCTATCAAGACAGTGAAAAACAAGCCCTGAAAGATATCAATTTAACTATTGAAGCAGGTTCAACAGTCGCGCTAGTAGGGCGTTCAGGAAGTGGGAAATCGACGTTGGCGAGTTTGCTTACGCGTTTTTATGAAAGTCCACAAGGCACGATTGAACTCGATAACCACGCTATTAATGACATTGATATTGATAGTTTGCGTAAGCAGTTTGCACTAGTAACACAACAAGTAGTGCTGTTTGACGATAGTATTTACAACAATATTGCATACGGTGCGACATGTGAAGTTACACCAGAGCAAGTTGAAGCAGCTGCAAAGGCCGCTAATGTGACTGAGTTTACAGATAACTTACCTGAAGGTCTGCAAAGTCCTGTTGGTGAAGATGGCGCTAATTTATCTGGCGGTCAACGTCAGCGTATTGCGATTGCACGAGCAATCTTAAGAAATGCGCCGATGTTAATTTTAGATGAAGCAACGTCGGCGCTTGATACTGAGTCTGAACGTTTGATCCAAAATGCACTCCAAACCCTGCAACAAGATAGAACCTCTATTATTGTTGCACACCGGTTATCAACGATTGAAAGTGCCGATCTTATTGTGGTGATGGACCAAGGTCAGATTATTGAACGTGGTACTCACCAAGAACTTATTAAAAAGCAAGGAGCTTATTATCAGCTTCATGCTATGCAGCAGTCTCAAGGTTAGACCGTGAAAGGATTTATTGAACAATCTTGGCAAAAATTTAACCCACGATTATTGGTCTTGTCTCCTTTGTGGATTCTTTATTGGTTGATTACTGCTATCCGCCGGGTGTGTTATCGCATTGGAATTAAAAAGACAGTAAAAGTCGCCGTGCCAGTTATCATCATTGGAAATCTGACGGTTGGTGGCAATGGTAAGACGCCAGTGGTGGTTTGGTTAGTGAAACTGATGCAAAAACTTGGCTATAACGTCGGCGTAATAAGCCGTGGTTATGGCGGTACTAATCAAAATACTTTAATTGTGGGCAGTGCGACAGATTCAAAAGAGTGCGGTGATGAGCCTAAATTAATCGTCAATCAGACGGGCTGTTTAATGGCTGTCGGGCGCGATCGTGTTAACGCCGCGCAAAGCTTAATCGAGCATGCAAGGAGCTTGGGCAAGCAGTTAGACTTTATCGTCAGTGACGATGGGCTTCAGCATTATCGTTTACATCGCGACGCAGAGATTATTGTCATTGATGGCGAGCGACGTTTTGGTAATGGACTACTATTACCGATGGGGCCTAATCGGGAAGGGCAATGGCGCATGGATAATGCGTTATTAAAAATTTGTAATGGCGCACAGCCGCATCAAGGTGAAGCATTAATGACGTTGGCGCCTGAGCAATGGCGCTCTGTCAAAACCAATGAAATTATGACAGTAGACATTGCCAAACAATCATCGGTGGCGATGGCTGGTATCGGTTATCCGCAGCGATTTTTTGATACCTTAGTGACACTTGGAATAAAAACAGAAAATAATGTTGGATTCGCTGACCACCAGCATTACGAATATGAGCAGCTGTCTATGCTAACCTCTGATTCCCAGTGGTTACTGATGACAGAGAAAGACGCGGTTAAGTGCCGGGAATTTGCTGACGATACCTGGTGTTATTTACCGGTCGCAGCGGTATTTGACGATAATATAGAACAAAAAATTAAAGAACATTTAGAGGAAATTCATCATGGCGTTTGATATTAATTTGTTAGGCATCATTGCCTGTCCGGTTTGCAAAGGAAAGTTAGAGTTTGATAAAGAAAAAGATGTGCTTATCTGTAAGTTTGATCGCCTAGTTTACCCTATCAATGATTCTATTCCTGTGCTGTTGGAAGAACAAGCAACTGCGCTCGAGGAGTAAATTTATGGCTTTTAGCGTAATCATTCCAGCGCGATTTCAATCTTCTAGGTTACCTGGTAAGCCACTTTTAGACATCGGTGGTAAGCCGATGATTCAGTGGGTTGTCGAAAGGGCACAACAGTCTGGAGCACAGCACATTGTCGTTGCAACAGATGACGAGCGAATCAAAGAAGCCGTTGAATCATTTGGCGGCGAAGTCTGTATGACGAGCAGTGAGCATGAGTCAGGCACTGAACGTCTTGGCGAAGTGGTAGAGAAACTTGGCTTAGCCAGCGATCATATTATTGTTAACGTGCAAGGTGATGAGCCTATGATCCCTTGTGAGAATATCTCTCAAGTGGCTAATTTACTTGTCGAGCAGCAAGATGTACCAATGGCAACACTTGCCGTGCCTATTGATGAAAACCTTGATATTGATAACCCTAATGCAGTCAAAGTAGTGTGTGATAAAAACGACTGCGCGTTGTATTTTAGTCGTGCGCCGATCCCGTTTGACCGTGACGGTAATCATCGTTCAAATAAAGAGTTGTTAGCGAAGAATTATCATCGCCATATCGGTATTTATGCTTATCGTGCTGGTTTTATTCGCGATTATCTTAAAATGGAACCATCACCTCTTGAGCAAATAGAGGCACTGGAGCAATTGCGTGTACTGTATCACGGTGAGAAGATTGCGGTGGGCGTAGCCCAGCAAGCGCCACCAGCAGGGGTAGATACCCAAGCGGATCTCGATCGTATCCGGATGTTTTTCAATTAAGTGTATATATTGCTATAACGGCTTTTTATTGCAGTTGCTAATTGGTTTTATTGAGGCCGCTAATAGAGTATATAAAAATAGTTAAGTGATTTTATAAAGTCGATAGATAAAAAAAATGCCGCTAGTTAAGCGGCATTTTTGTTATTCGTGCGTCCAATAAGCCTAAGCATTTTGACGGCGTTCGATAAGTCCATCTAATACACTTGGATCGGCAAGTGTTGAAGAGTCGCCAAGTTCATCGATTTCATTTGCGGCGATTTTTCGTAAAACACGGCGCATGATCTTTCCTGAACGAGTTTTCGGCAATCCTGGTGCCCATTGTAATAAGTCAGGTGCCGCAATAGCGCCAAGATCTTTACGAACCCACAGTTTTAATGCTTTACGTAGTTCTTCAGTATCTTCTACACCATCGTTTAGCGTAACGTAAGCGTAGATCCCTTGACCTTTAATGTCATGCGGATAACCTACAACAGCAGCTTCGGCGACATCGCTATGACCCACTAGTGAGCTCTCAACTTCTGCTGTGCCCATGCGGTGACCTGCAACGTTGATTACATCATCAACACGACCAGTGATCCAATAATAACCATCTTCGTCACGGCGCGCACCGTCACCAGTGGTGTACATATTATGGAACGTTTGGAAATAGGTCATCATAAAGCGTTCGTGATCGCCATACACTGAGCGCATTTGACCTGGCCAGCTATCGAGAATGACTAATGAACCTGCGCCTTCTCCTTCAATAATTTGACCTTCAGCATCAACAAGTGCTGGCTGTACGCCAAAGAATGGACGAGTCGCAGAGCCTGGTTTAGTCGCGGTAGCGCCCGGTAAAGGCGTAATTAAAATGCCGCCAGTTTCTGTTTGCCACCATGTATCAACGATAGGGCTATTACCTTTACCAATAACATCGTTGTACCAGCGCCAAGCTTCAGGATTGATTGGTTCGCCAACACTACCAAGAACTCGTAACGAAGAGCCGTCGAAATTGTCAAAATGCTCTTCGCCTTTAGCCATTAGCGCACGAATAAGCGTAGGAGCAGTATATAATTGATTAACTTGGTAGCGATCAACGATTTCACCTAAGCGGGCAGGACTTGGATAGTTAGGTACACCTTCATGAATGACAATAGTCGCGCCATTGGCAAGGGGACCGTAAACCATATAACTGTGACCAGTGATCCAACCAACATCAGCGGTACACCAGTAAACATCACCTTTTTTGTAATCAAAAACATATTCGTGCGTCATTGACGCATAAACCATGTAGCCACCAGTAGTATGTAATACACCCTTAGGCGTACCAGTTGAACCTGAGGTATACAGGATAAACAGTGGGTCTTCTGCATTCATTTCTTCAGGAGGGCAATCGTTAGATTCGCTCGCCACAAGATCATGCCAGTAAACATCGCGACCTTCTACCCAACCGACATCATTGCCAGTGCGCTGTAAAACAATGACTGTCTCAACGCAGGTCACGGCAGGATTTTCTAGCGCATCATCGATGTTGCCTTTTAGAGGAACTAAGCGACCACCACGAGGGCCTTCATCCGCAGTGATAATGACTTTTGCATTACCATCAATCACGCGTGATGAAATAGACTCTGAAGAGAATCCACCAAAAATGACGGAATGCACTGCACCAATTCGAGCACACGCGAGCATCGCAACAGCTGCTTCTGGAACCATTGGCATGTAGATGGACACTACATCACCTTTCTTAACGCCTTTTGTTTTTAATGCGTTGGCAAACTTACACACATCGCTGTGTAGTTGGCGATAAGTTACCTTGCGTTGGTCTTTGGCGTCATCGCCTTCCCAAATAATGGCAACGTCGTCGCCGTTATTTGCTAAATGGCGGTCTAAACAGTTGGCAGCGGCATTTAACGTGCCGTCGCCAAACCATTGAATATCGACGTTCGGCGCCGCAAAGGTTGTGTTTTTTACTTGAGTAAAAGGTTTGATCCAATCGATGCGCTTACCGTGCTCAGCCCAGAACTTGTCTGGATTGTCGATAGACTCTTGATACATCGCTTGGTATTTATCGTTGTCTACTAGCGCGTTTTCAGCAAATTTGTCTGCTACTGGGAAAATTTCTGGGCTCGTCATGGTTTATCCTTTCTTCTTATAATCAACCAAAGTATGTTTTTTGCGGACTTTTACTGCTATTAGACATTGGTATAGCGCTAAACGCCTTAACAGGGTATAGATGTTATAGACTACTTTAGGCACAGTAGTAAAGCCTTGTTTAGTGGTGAGTTAAACAAAGCGGGCTGAAAAAATTGAGTAAGACAAGCGCCCATTACTTGGGTAAGATAGCTTCCGCATAATAATAAGATTTGGTAATAAGGAATAACTAAAATGGTAGAAAGTAGTGGCTTGCTTGGCTTAATTTCTATTGGATATATTGGTTTGCTATTTTTGATCGCATGGCTTGGTGATCGGCATTTCAATATTTTTAGTCATGGCACCAAGAATATCTTCTACGGACTTTCGTTGGCGGTTTACTGTTCGTCATGGAGCTTTTTAGGCACGGTGGGAATGTCGAGTAAAAATCTGCTATCCCATATCCCTGTTTACTTAGCGCCAATTATTCTCTTTATTTTATTCTTCCCACTGCTTACTCGCATATTGGCGATTACACGTGAACTAAAGATCACGTCTATGGCTGATTTTATTGCGTCTCGTTATGGTAAATCACAAGGACTCGCAGCACTTATTACAGCGATTGCCTTGATAGGTACGTTGCCTTATTTTGCACTGCAAATTAAAGCAATGGTAAACAGTGTCCGTATTTTCGATGGACAGATATCAGCAGATAATTTCACGCTAGCCTTTGTGATTGCTATGGTGTTGGCGTTATTCACGTCTCTTTTTGGAACCCGAAAGCTCGATGCGACAGAGCATCACCCTGGACTGATGTTAGCGATTGCGTTTGAGGCGGTTGTTAAACTGGTGGCCTTTCTAATCATTGGATTGGTGGTGTGTTATGTGGCATTTGATGGCATGGGGGACATTTGGCAACAGTCATCAGAGCGCGGTTTAATTAAGCATGAGAACAGTTTTTATAACTGGGGTAGTTTATTTACCCAAACACTGGTGATGATGGCAGCATTTTTGTGTATGCCACGAC